>Ga0068628_1000060_pt1 | contig 21601 bp, 16 predicted proteins | sample InSIn2gowninarea_FD_77431 | JGI IMG/M metagenome (GOLD analysis project Ga0068628, IMG submission 77431) | Clean room microbial communities from NASA Spacecraft Assembly Facility at Jet Propulsion Laboratory, Pasadena, California, USA -... ... | reverse complement strand
GGGTGGTTGCCTTATCGATGAACAATTTTGTATCATTATCAAGGTATGCTATTGATGTGGTAATCCTGAAGAAGTACTAGTTCAATACAAGGGTATCTTCATGGATCATTCTGAAGAAGTACTAGTGTGGTACAAGGGTATCTTCATGAACGTGATTGGCTGGTGCTTTCCAAGGAAGTAGGATGTATTCCTAGCGAGGGAAATGCCTACCATTTGTATCCTTGAGTTGCAAGGAAGTAGGATGTATTCCCAATGAGGGAAATACCTACAGCTGTATTCTTGAGTTTCAAGAAAGCAGGATGGATTCCTAGTGAAGGAAATGCCTGCCAAATTGTATCCTTGCTTAAGCCACCAAGTCAATATGTAAACGTTAATTAGTAAATTGAGTTTACATGTAGCATACATCTATGTCTATAGCATAAGGGATATATTGCATTGTTCTTGAATCATGGTATGGAATTTGAAAGTATAGTATTCTGGTTTTAGATGCATGAACAAATTTTTTTTTATGTTGCCCTTTTTACACACATTACGTAAGGTATCAAAGCCATCAATCATAACCTGTTATGGAAATGAGATAATCATAGTATTTCATTTTTGCAAAATGTCTCCTAAAGGGAGAAGGGATAGAAGGGGTGGAATACCATGTGATGTTTTGATGCTTCAGGAACAAGGAGGGGCACCACCCCAAGTGAACTTGCAAGTAGAAATGGCTACCATGATGGCAACCTTGAATAACATCCAAACTAATATTCAGTAGAATCGAGAGCAAGTGCAAGAAGTCAATAATGAATTGGACCAAATCAGAAATCCTCTTCAGCCTCTTGAAAATCATGCATTTCAAGCACTTGACCCTTAGGAGCAAAGGAGAATTCAAGTTGGGGCTAAAATAGCCAAGGAATTTAAAAACTATAGCCTGTCCAAATTTAGTGGAAGAGACACTAACTATGCTCAAAATTGGATAATTGAGCTAGAAGCATATTTCATTATTAAAGGGTTTACCATTTATGCTAAGACTACTGTAGCATGCTAGCACTTATCAGAATTTGCCTTGGAATGGTGGAATACTTTCCTTACCTCCACCCTTCAGATCGTTAATGATGTGAACTGTCAGAAATTCTTGAGAATATTTTGGGAAAGGTTCCTAACTCTTGAATTCTATAAGAAGAAAAGGGAAGAATTCTTGTTGCTAACTCAAGTTCACTTAAATATGGAGGTTTAACATTTCATTTGGTTGCTTAGGTACAACGTGGCCTATTAAATGAATGAGGATATAAAGGTCCACAAGTTCATTATGGGGTTGAATGATAACATCAAAAACATGATCAACATTCAAGATTTACCAGCCGTACAAAGAACCTTTAACCTAGCAAAGAGGGTAGAAATAAATTTATAACATGGGAAAAGACCAATGGTTATAAATCTTGACAACAAATCTGCTGTACCTCCTTTTGAAACTAGGAGAACTCGTGATTTCTATCGATGGTAGGAAAGGCAAAATAAGAATGATGGGCATCCAAGGAATCAAGCATTGCCAAGCAGAAATGGTACAAGGAGCCCCCCAATCAATGATAATCTTAACCAAAATCCAAAATTATATAAGCCCAATTACAATCAACTAGATAAGAATAAGGGAGGGCAAAATCCCCAACAACTTGATAGATTACCAGCTCCAAAATCTGGAGGGTGTTATAGTTATGGAGGACCACATTTTGCTAGCCAATGCCCTTAAAAAGGAGAGTTTCCTGAGAAGAAGTAGTAGCAAGCAAATCATCGTATTTATGCTACCACTCATAGCCAAGCTTTGGATAGCTAGGCCACTCCTATCATGTTTGAAGGTACCATTTTTAACGTTCCTATTTCAATTTTAATCGATTATGAAGCAATAGAGAGTTTTGCATCATCCCATATCCTTGATAAGTTACCACAAAAACTAGATACCATGAAAGAAAAATGGAATGTAGAGTTTGCATCAGGACAAATTTGCAAGGTAACGCAATTTCTAGTAGATGTGAGGGTTTCATTTGCATGTTGTACCCTTGCCCTCCTACGAGGTTATCCTAGGGCTGGACTAGTTGAGGCAAACTCAGGTCAATATTGATTTTCTTGAGTATTATGTTAAATTAGGGGATAACAATGAAAAAAGGGTGAAATTATTTAGTGTTAAGAAACCTTTCATTATTAGAACAACAACAACCATGCAACTAGTCAAAATCAGTAAGAAAAATTGCCAAATTTTGGCTGTAAAAATAGATGACAATAGTGAATTAGAATCTAAAACTTACTTTTAGTAGTATCTTCTTTTGAGGAAATATAAGGATGTCTTCTTTAAAGAGCTTCTAGGAATGCCACCTATTAGGGAGCTCAATTTTTCATTAGAGTTAGTGCTTAGAGCTAAACCAGTGTCTAAAGTGCCATACCGAATGACCACACTTGAAATGCAAGAAGTGAAACTGCAACTCCAAGAATTGTTGGATAAAGGGTTGGTTAATCCCAATGTGTCTCCATGGGGTGGTCCTATACTCTTCGTTAAGAAAAAGGATGGGACCATGAGACTTCGCATACACTACCACATGTTGAATAAGCTAACCATAAAAAATATACTCCCAAGGATTGATGATCATTTTGATCAATTGAAGGATGCAAAAATATTTTCTAAGATAGACCTTCGATCTGGTTACCATCAGTTGAGAATCAAGAGTGAAGATACTTTCAAGACTACATTTAAAACATGCTATGGACACTATGAATTCATAGTTTTTCCCTTTGGACTCACAAATGCACTAGCTTCATTTATGAACCTCATGAACAACATATTCAAAAAAATACTTGGATAAGTTTGTGTTGGTGTTCTTGGATGATATACTCATCTATTCAAAAACCATGAAAAGACATAATGAACACCTAGAATTAGTCTTGGAAACCATCAGAAAGCACTAGCTATATGGAAAGCTTTTGAAGTGTGAGTTTTATACTCCATAAGTACGATATCTTGGTCATGTTATTTCTGCACAAGGAATAGCTGTGGACCCAAAGAAGATAGAGGCTGTTAAAAATTGGCTAGCTCCTACCACTATTTCAAAAGTGAGAAGTTTCATGGGTTTGGCTAGGTAATACAAGAAATTTGTGAAGGACTTCTCCAAGGTAGCCAATCCTATTACTTCATTGCAAAGAAAGAGTAAAAAGTTTATGTGGGATGACAAGTGTGCTAAGGCATTTGATGTTCTTGAGGAACAATTAATGTCAACCCCATTTTGAAACTACCCAATCTGTTGAATGATTTTATAGTTTGCAATGATGCATGCATTGAAGGCCTAGGAGGTGTCCTCATGCAAGAAGGCACCATGGTTGCATATGAGTCTCGTAAGCTGAAGGATCATGAGAAACATTATGCTACCCATGATCTAGAGTTGGCTGCAATTGTTCATGCACTTCAAATGTGGAGACATTATTTGCTTAGGAGACCTTTTGTACTAAAAATAGATCACCATAGTTTATAGTACCTGTTCACCCAACCTTTGTTGAATGCCTGACAAAGAAGGTGGATGGAGTTCATGGTTGGATATGATATTCAAATTGAATACATAAAGGGTAAGCAGAATAAAGTGGTAGATGCACTAAGTAGAAAGAAACACTTAATTTCTGCTATTTCTGGTTATAAATCTAACCTAAAAGAAAGAGTTCTTGGTTATTAACCGAGAGACCCTTTTTGTATCACCAAAAGAAAAGAATTTGGTAAGGATTAAGGGAAGGGTTTTTGATTCAAGATGATAAAATTTTGTATTTTGGAAAAAGATTTGTGGTTCCACTTGAGGGTAATGTTAGAAACTAGATTATCTATGAGGCTCATACTACTCCTTTTTTTGCTCACCTTGGTGTGAACAAGATGAAAGAAAACCTATCAGACTAGTACTATTGGTGGGGTATGAAGAAGGACATCATAAACTATGTTTCTAAATGCTTAGAGTGGCAAAGAGTGAAAATTGAACATGTGAGACCAGATGGGATGCTCCTTCCCCATGCTGTTCCACCTACAAAATGGCAGACCATAAACATGGATTTCGTAGTAGGACTTCCAAGAATGAGGTTTCATCATGATTCCATCTTTGTGGTTGTTGAAAAATTAACCAAGGTAGCTCATTTCATTCCTAAAAATACCATAGATGATACTATCACCATAGTAAGAAAATTTATAAGAGAAATTTTTAGGTTGCATGGGATGTCAGCAGTTATTATCTCTGACAGATATAGTAAATTCACTTCAAAATTCTAGAAAATGCTACATAAAGAGGTTGAAACTAAACTCAACTTTAGTATTGCCTATCATCCAGAAATAGATGGAAAAACTAGAAGAGTAAATCAAGTTCTAGAAGATATGCTAAGGATGTACTGTATGGAAAATCCAATCAAATGGGAGGACTACCTACATCTTGTAGAGTTTGCCTACAACAATGCTTATCAAGTTTTGCTTAAAATGACACCTTTTCAAGCTCTTTATGGAAAGCAATGTAGGAAACCTATCTCTTGGAACAATTTGTAGGATAGGGTTATCATTGGGCATAAAATGCTGAAGGAAATGGAAGACCAACTCAAGAACATCCAACAAAGGCTCAAGGAAGCCTCTGATTGATAGAAGAGTGTGGCTGATGCAAAAAGGACACCTAGAAACTTTACCATTGGAGATAAATTTTTTCTTCATGTAAGACCAAGAAAAAGCTCCATAAAAATATCAAACTTGGTTGCAAGGTTTGTTGGACCTTTTGAAGTAATTCATAAAGTAAATCCAGTGGCTTACAAGCTTAAACTACCCCCTAGCTTGTCAAAAATACATAATGTGTTCCTGTATCCTTACTCAAAAAGTATGTGCATGATCCTACTCATGTATGGGATTTGGATCAGCTTCAAATGAAAGATCCCATGGCCATTGAAGTAAAACCTATGAGAATTCTAAAAACTTGTACTAAGTCACTCAGGAATAGAGAAGTTGATGAATGTCGAGTTCAATGTGATCTGTATTATGAACACAACTCTACTTGGGAAGATACAAATATGATGAAAAAGTAATTTTTTAGATCTTTTTGAGAACCTATTAACAAACATAGAGGACTATGTTTAATCTAAGTGGTAGAGTATGTCATGGCCCTCTCTCGATTATTTTAATTCAAAAAAATAACTACCAATGCATTTTGAAACTTAAATAGGAAGGATGGCATTTAAATAAAAATTTAAAATGTGAATTTCATTACATTGGAGATGAGGTATCTAGGGAGGAGAGAGAAAGAATTAGGGCAAACCAAAAGAGCTCCTCACACACCAAAACCCTAGCCTCCTTTCCCAACCATGTTTTGGAGGAGGAAGATAGCTATGGGAGAAGAAACCATGCTATAGATTATCGATTTCACATTTTGGGGCCAAATCCTAAGCCCTACATTCGATTCTCCAACTTATACTCGAAATCCAACATGTATCTTTCCCTAGCTACGCTTCATCTTGAATTTTTGAGGCTGTTTAATTGCTAGTGGTGTGTGGAAGGAGTAGACTGGGTTTGCTATAGGTCTGCATGTTTCTGGGTGCTAAATCTCATTTGAAACTAGCACGTGGGAGGAGAAGGGAACCATATGGGAGGGGACCTCACTATAAACCTAATGCTAGGTGCATTTTTGGGTTGAGTCTTGAGCCCACACACTAGAATTTCCCTCCTTGCTCATGATCCTACTTCATGGTTTCCATTGCTAGACAATATCATGATTTTGGGAGGGTTTAAGTCTTCTAGTAGTACGTGAGTGGAGAAGGAAAGAGCAGATCAAGTCTATTGGGAACTTGGACATTTTGGCAGTGCTGAATCACTTAAAACCAACTAGTGGGGGAAGAAGGAAGGGGGTTTGAATCAAACCCTTGCATTTTATTTGAGAGGAGGCTATCTTTTTCTTCTGGGATGCAAATATGACTAAGAGGAGGCTGAGAAATCTCCACCTAGAACCATTCGAACTCTGTTGAAGGGGTTTTCTCACTCCTGTGCGAATTTCATGTGAGTCATAGTCCATTGTTGCATGAAATTAGTTCTGTAAGGTTATAGCATGAAACATGGAAAAGAAACTTAATAATTTTACTATTATTCATGTAGTTACATTGATCATTATCATACTTTTTGTCTCTTGGTTGAAAAATGAGCATGTTGGGTATCATTTATTAACAACCAACTTTAAAAACTTAACATACACCTAAAACCAACTCATGGGTATGTTGGGGATTTGAAATTTAAACCCTATGAGACCTCCTTCCTACTGAAAACCAAAATGAACTAAACCAATACGCATGATAGGTAGATTGAAATCAATTTTTGGGGGTCTTACTTCATCTAAAATTGGCTTGTAGGGTGTGGTGTTCATTTCTTGGTCTAATATCTTGGAGTATGACTTAGAAACCTTCGAATCCTTCCCTCTAAATCAATATACAAAAAAAAGAGATACATATTCACATGTACACAAAATTCAAACTTAATGCATTGAGATACATCAAGTTATAATTACTAGAACATATGAATGTTAATTACTGTTCATTGTTTGCACTATATTGCATTTTAGAAATTATGAAGCTTTATGAGAAAATAACTAGTTTCTAGATATCATCTATACTCATGCTGCATTATTAGAAGTACTATCATTTCATGCTCAAATTCATTGGTAAATAAGGGCTCTCATATTGCATAAAAGAAAATTTGTTATTTGCATTGCACCCAGCTGGGCATTTGAAAATTATGTTCTTCACATTTAGCATGTTATTTTGTAACCATAGGATGATTGCATTGCATAGCTAAAAATTAATTAAACCAATAGCATTTTCTATTATTATCTAGGTTCTAATTTCATATTTCAGATTGGTTATGATTCATTGAGATTGTAAAATCTCATGCTCAACTTTACTATTTTTCGAGATCTTGATCTAGCTGAGGAGTAAAATACGAGATTGGTCAAGACTTACCATTTTGTAGTGTGTTATATACGTATTATTTTGGAAATTATTATACATATGTATTCTTGTTACTACCAAGCTTATTGACCTACTATAGTCGAAAAGTTTGATACAAGTTACCATTTTTGAAGTTTACTATCTACAACAAATAGAAGGGAATGTTAGCATTTTAAGTGCACACTTGTTATGAATTAGATATACTTATATGTAATTTCATTTACATGTCATTGTTTTAGGGTACCAAGTTACTATAATGATCCATGTTGTAACCATGACTATTTTACTATCGTACACTCCTTCAAATTATTGTCTTTTGGGTTGAGGACCAATTGTTGAAAATAGAAATATGTTTACACTAAGTACCATGAATAGGAAATAGATGATTATGTTTAAGTGATTGATGAATGTATCCTTTTGTGCATAATAGCTGGTGAATGTTTTAATATAATGGGTAGAAGTTACAATTTTAGAGTGGTAATGCTTATCAAAAATGGTGTGTGTGTTCCTTTCTGTTGCATAATTAGATTATCAATAAAGAGGTTGTTATGTTGTGAAAAGTAACATGTAGTTGGCTGAACTGTATTGTGGTTCCATCCACTTAGAAATAATGAAACATCTAAGAGACCATTATGCTTAGAAACGAGATTGAACTTCTGTAAAAATTTTAAAGAACACCTTTGTCTAAAAGGGACGAGATGGAAACTAGGTTTAAACAATTTGGTTGAAAACAAATAAGAAAAATGCAGTATTACCTACTCTATCATTTGCATAAAGTTTAATGAATCTTCATACCAAATTAATGATTTGATTAGGTTATTTACAACATATGTGTTCTTCATGAGTAGAGAAAGTCAACGTTAAACATTTGATTATAAGGTTTTGTGCCTTGAGCAAGTATAACAAAGAAGAACATTAAGGGTGTGTATATTCATACATTTTATTTTAATACTTGTATTAAAATAAGCATATCCGAGGAAAAGCAAAATATTGGAAAACAAGTGCTAAGCTTCTTGTAAATTTTGGGCTGACATCATCTTAAAGAATTACATTAGCAGCCGGAGCTCTCAAGGAGTGACATCAGCAATTAGCCTCATGGATCCTAGGACTTAGACAAAAGGCTTCGATAGAGTGACATTAGCGGTTCAAAATTACAAAGGAAATTAGAAGGAAAAAGCCATGATGTAAGCGAAAGGCCTCAAGCATTTTGGTTAAGTGAAGAAAATTGTAAAGCTATCAGAGGGTGACATGTGGAAAAGCGTGAAGCTATCAGAGGAAGCTACCAAAGGGTGACATGTGGCGATACGTGAAGCTGCTGGAGGGTGACATATGGTGATGCATGAAGCTACTAGAGGGTGACATGTGGTGATGCATGAAGCTATCAAAGGGTGACACATGGTGATGCATGTAATGGGATTTGAGTGAGAGTGTGCCATCAACAGTTTAGAAAATACAAAGGAACCTAAAGATTTGAGGTGATGACATCACACATCTCAAGCAAACGTTCTGGCCAAAGAAGAGAATCGTGGAGCTGTCAGAAGGAGACATGTGGTAGAAATTTGACCACGATGAGAGCAAAGCATAGACCCCACTTGGGTACTTTGATTAAAAGCATTAAAGAAGATTGATGTCAGCAGGAGAGAAATACAAAGGAAGCTAGAGAGAAAAAGTGATGATGTAAGCAGAAACCCTCAAGCATTCCAGCCAAAGAGCAAAATCATGAAGCTACCAGATGGTGACATTTGATGATTTATGAAGCTATCGATGGGTGACATGTGGTGATGCGTGTAATGGGATTTGAGTGAGATGGTGATGTCAACAGTTTAGAAAATACAAAGGAACATGGAGGTTCGAGATAATGACATCACACATTCTAAGCAAAGGTTTTGACCCAAGAGCAAATTGTGAAGCTGTCGAAAGGTGACACGTAGTGATGCATGAAATATGCTTTGAGGGAGAAGGTGATGTTAGCAGTTTAGAAAATACAGAGGAACCCAGAGGTTCAAGATAGTGACATCACACACTTTGACCAAAACATTTCGACCCAAGAAGAAAATTATGAAGTTACCAGAGCGCAACACGTGGTCATGCATGAAGCTATCAGAGAGTGACACATGGTGATGCATGAAGCTATCGAAAAGAGACACATGGCAAAAATATGACCATTGTGAGAGCAAAGCATAAACCCCGCTTGGTGACTTCAATAAAAAGCATTGAAGGAGAGCGACGTCAGCAATTCCAAAACATAAAGAGAGCCAGAGGGAAAAAGAGAATGATGCCACTGACATCCTCCAATAAAACATCGCCATACATTCAATTTTCATAGCAGATATTCAAATCGAAGTGGGAAAATGAACCAGCACCACCCAGTAAACATCTTCGAAACTCTCAAGGGTTAAACATAGGAATTTGCAAAGAGTATGACACATGTCCAAGGAACCCAAGAAAGTGCAGATTCCATTATCGGTATTTCAAAGATGCTGCACCACATGGCAAGAGTAGTTGACCATTACATGGAATAAATTAGGTTTTTAGAACTGTTCTTTTGTAATGTAGGTTTTCAGAACTATTCTTTTTGTAACTATCCAATTTTCTTTTGGTTACCCAGTAACCATTTAGAATAGTATAAATGTATTCAAAGACGATGGGAAAAAGGCTGGAAGCCTTAGTCCCTACCCTTTGCATTTATTTTCTGTGACCTTTTATCCTATCAATAATTTAATGCCAACCTAACCTTTCCTATCTGATGCTTGTGGCTTTTATTCTTAATGTGGTTATATTGTGGCAAAATAAGAATATTTCTAGAATAAAGATCGCAAGTTGTTAGTATGACTGTGTCTACTACATGGTAGAGTAGAGTTGAAGGGCAATCAAGAGAGTGAAAACTTGTACTATGGTTTCTACACTAGATTCCAAATAAGGTTTCACACACTGTGAAAGCCCATGCTGGACAAGTGAACCGCCTTTGCTTGCTCTCTCATTACCCTACCTCTTTGCTTTGATCTCTCGCACTCTACCCTTTTTGTTCAAGTTTGTTATTTCTTATCTTTGTTCTCCTATACCCAATTGATAAGGAACCGACCTTCTCCAGAGATTAGGTTAGTGCTGACCTGTTCGTGATACACATTGATAAAGACTACATAGAGTGCAACATTGCATTATTTCAATCAACAGGGTGTTAATACTTCTACATGCTTGAATCCATGTAACTCATGTTTCGATTTAAACTAGAGGACATTAAATTAACCATATGATTTGGGTTAGTTCATGAGACTTCTTCTATGTGATGATTTCTATGATAAGGTAGAATTCCTCCTTGAAGGGGACCCTTGATCAGGAGGTGTTACCTTGTCTTATCATAGATTCGATCATGTATTTATTTAGCATTAAGGCTATGGAATTAGACTCTTTTCCAACTCAACCATTCTAAATCTCTACTTAAATATACCATTACAAAGTTTCTTAACTCACCATGTAGTTTAATTGGTCCAAGATTCTTAAATCCAATACAATAGCCACAAGAGAGACGCTTACATATACTTAGTTGAGAAACCTTAAGGAAACTAACCTTGGAGTTGAATGTCCATTCAAGGGTCCTAATCTTGTTAAACTCAACCTTATGCTGGTATTGTGGTAAAAGGGGTAGACATAGACTAAAAGTAAATAAACCAAAAACCTATGTGAAAGCATAGAGAATTCCAATGATTCACATACCATAATCACAATCAGGGTGGTTGCCTTATGGATGAACAATTTTGTATCATTAGCAAGGTATGCTATTGATGTGGTAATCCTGAAGAAGTACTAGTTCAGTACAAGGGTATCTTCATGGATCGTTCTAAAGAAGTACTATTATGGCACAAGGGTATCTTCATGAACGTGATTGGCTGGTGCTTTTCAAGGAAGTAGGATGTATTCCCAGTGAGGGAAATACCTACCATTTGTATCCTTGAGTTGCAAGGAAGTAGGATGTATTCCTAGTTAGGGAAATGCCTACCATTTGTATCCTTGAGTTGCAAGGAAGTAGGATGTATTCCCAGTGAGGGAAATGACTACATCTATATTCTTGAGTTTCAAGAAAGCATGATGGATTCCTAATGAAGGAAATGCCTGCCAAATTGTATCCTTTCTTAAGCCACCAAGTCAATATGTAAACATCATTTAGTAAAATGAGTTTACATGTAGCGTATATCTATGTCTGCAATACAAGGGATATTTTGCATTGTTCTTGAATCACGATATGGAATTTGAAAGTATAATATTCTGGATTTAGATGCATGAACAAAAAAAAAAAATTATGTTGCCCTTTTTATGCACATTACAATATGAAGTAATTTTGAGCATACAACAATCTGATTCATTAAGCAAATTTAAATTACAATATATATATATAACCTCAATTAGTAATTGAAACTAAGCTCTCATGGAGGTTACATAGAGTACCAAAATAAATGCTAAGGGATGTTACATAAATCCACTCAAATCCAACTGAAAATAGCTAAATGGGAGTTACAATCATGTTCTAAGACACTCTACCATTATTCGTACGAAGTAACAAATGCTGAAATGGAGTGCAAGTAAGAAAAGCTCAAGAAAAAATCATAAATATCGTAACTACCAAAAATACTGATAAAACATGCAAGGTAGTAGGAAACATGATGGTGTTTCCAGAAATGTGTAGGGTTGCAAAAATGCGACAATGTTTCCATAGAGTATGAAATATGATGTCATTTCATTTTGATGAAATTGAAGAAGTTAAATCTCCAACAAGATTTCAGTGGCATTCAACATAAGAAGTTTCTAAGAGAGTTTGTTTAGCTTTTGGGAGACCAAATATATGGTTTTAGTGCCATCTTCATACCCCAAGAGGGAAGTCTAGCCTTAGAAAATTTTGTATTGCATATCTGATAACATTTTATGATACCCTTTTCGTAGATATATGTAATTATGGTTTTAGAAAATTAATAAAAATTTATGTCATGTATTTGTGGTAAATTTCTAGTCTTGTTAGGGTTTTCTATTACATTTTAATAATATAAATTGTAGATCTAATTTTATTATTGAAATACCAAGTTAGGGTGATTAGAATGGTATCATAATAGATTACCTACTAGTTGGAGGAAAAAAAAGGTGTTACATACCAGTCACATAATTGCAAGTTAGATATCTAATTAGTAAAACTACATGCATATGACATACAAGCACATGCATGTGACATGCAAGCACATGTAACCAAATTTAAAAGTTTTATCAATAAATTTTAAAGGTTTGAATATTTACACTCACATCTACGGTTTGCTGATTTATTTAGAGCATTAGATCTTTTTGGTATTTTATTTGAAGTATGATATAAATATCTAAGACTTTTGGAGTTCTTGGTGTTATTAATTTAAGTGCATTTGTATACCTAGGGTTTGAAATTCTTAGAGTTTATAGTTTGAAGGGTGATATACATATCTAGAATTTAAATATTTTACACCATGAATTTATGATGCAAGGGTTTCACTCTTTAGTTCAAGGATTTTAGGTTTGCAAGCAAAAGGTAAAGCATTTTGTAGACATCACTTCAACACATGATCTTCCCAATATAAATATTCCATCTTGGAGAAACATTTTTGAAGATTTGTGGGTTAACAAATATTTTTAGCATACTCATCATTCAAAGTTTTAATTTTGCTAGTTTTTGGGTTATGGGGAATTTAGATTTAGACATCCTATTCCATACATATCAAGGTAAATCTACTTAATTCAAAAAAGCTATTTCTTTCGAGACTTAGTTGAGAATTATTGGAAAAAAGGTTAATGAGAAAGAGTTGCAATAAAAATTTAGTTATGGACCCACATATTCAACAACTCATACTTCTACACTAGATCAAGGAAAACACAATGAGAAGCAAATAATGACAAAGAAAAATCAGATATGGATTTTGAATATTATGTTATGAATGCAAGAATCTAAGTTATGGTAGTTATTTATTTAGAGCCATTTATTTTGGTGTTTGTTTAAGAGAGGAAGAGTCTTCTCCAAATGAGAGCATTGTGATGATTCTAGTTGATGATTTAAGGGTAATTAAAGTTGTAGATGAATTTATGAAAAGAAGAAAAGAAATATAATAGTTTATAGAAGGATACTTTGATGCATATTGCAAAGTATGGATAAGAATATGGAAAGGAAAATCCTATTAGAGTTTTGTATGATGGTAATGAGAATTACAATGCATTAATTATACTAAATGAAGAAAAGAAATCTCAAGATAAAATTGAAGATAAATTTGAATATAATGTGCAACCAAATGAAGAAGGTAAAATAAAAAATATTAAGAGAAAATTAGAGTTGTTTCATTTTGCTTTGATGCTTAGCAATGGAGACTTTAGTGAAGAATTCATAAATGAAATGAATGAGGTAAATTATAATTTTTATGATAACATTATTATGTCATTCATGAGGTTAGTAAAGTGCAAACATTTTTTAAGCTACAAGGGTTTAGTATAGAATCCCAAATCAAACCTAGAGGGAAAAATATTCATGATATCTTCAGTATGGATGATTTAGAGAGTGATATATCAGCACTTGAATATAATGAACTTTTCTGGACTACAATGATTTATATTGTTTCATGGATAACCCTTTATTTGAGAATAATGTTAATTTATCTTTTGACAATCTAATTTTTGATTTAGATAGATCACCTGATTTTGATGATGAAGTTGATTTGGGTGAGTTTAAACCTAGTGCACCACCATGGAAGGTTGATGACTATGGCTTAAAAGAAAGATATCCTACACACTCTTGTGTTGAAATGGAGACCTATTGTAGTCATAATATTATCTATGTTTCACTTTATGATACACTTGAAAAAAATGTTATTGAATATATTTTAAAACAAGTTAAGATTAACATTATTATTTTACCAGTTGATGAAGATAAGAAAGATTTACTTTTCACATTAGAAGTGCTTACATCAATCATTGGTTCTGATATTTCAAATTCAAGAATTGGTGATTAAAGTGAATCATTTGTATTATCTATTGTTGTAAGTTGGGACTGGCCTTTATTTTTGAAGTATGAAGATGTGTGAATAATTTTGATATTTCATAGTTGCAAAATTATTGCAGACCAAGTTGCTTATAATTCTTTTGTTAAACATATGATTTTCCTAGTTATTGTTTCATATTTTATAGAAGAAGGACAAGTAATTTTTATTTTAGTTGTATACAATGGTCAACTAAAGAAGAATCTTTGTCCTATTTTAGTCAATGTGGGTTTGTTTGTGATGCTCATGTGAATCCAATTGAATTTATTGTAGACATTCCCATTGATTACAATACACATAAAGGTGAATATTCATCTTGTAGATAAATTGATTACATAATAGAGGTGTTAAACAAATATCTTACAAAGATAACTGGTGTTTTTCCAAAGGAGTATGTTGTTGATCCCATCTTGATACGTACCATTGTTATTATCTCAAAGTTTGATAATCGTATCAATTGTTATCAGCTCCAAGAGAATGTTAGTGGAGGATATGATGATGAGGAGTTTGGGACTTTAATTGGTTATGGAAATTTAAGATGTTACTTAGAGAATGAAATTCAGTGTAGGTACATAAAATATTCTTCAGTAATATTTTAGTTTCTTAAAAAATGTTGCAACAATGTTGCAAATAAAATAACTAAGTTTAAAGAAAAGCTACAAACAACTTATGATGTGGCTTCATTGAGGAAATCAACTATGATACTTACAACTACCATTTCCAAACATGTGGGTGCACTTATAAATGAGGCCGAGAATCCAAACTCAAGGGAATGGGAAAATATAATTGATAAAAAAGTATATGAGAGTGAAGTTGGTAAGTGGCCAAGTCTAACTAATGGTGTTAAAACTACAAATGTTGGCTTGAAACTCCATGGAGGAGTGTATTTGAGAGAGTAATGCATAAATTTTGATGCACTAATTTTTTTATAAAATATTTGCCAATCTTAAGGGAAAAGGTTACTAATATTTTGCTCACCACTTATGGTAGAGAAGATAATATATCAAGAAGAAATATTCCTTGTGCATGCCTTGTGTTTGTTCTCAAAAGTATTTTTGACTTTACTATTAAACACAACATAATTGTGTACTCTTCAAGGGATAGATGTAAAAAAAAGAGAAATTTTTTTCTTAGTGGGATTCTATCAATAATTATTTGATCTCATATTTGAATTTTCTAAAATATAAATTACCAATGATTATGATGGAAAAGGTAAGTTCAATTCTTGTTTTAAATTTAAGTGGTACCAGATGAATTATTTACAAAATTGCATTGAACTTGATAACAAAATTTGAATACTATTACACTACAATGCCTTCATTTGATGGAAGTTGATATTATAGGATGTGAATTATTGATCAATTCAATACGTGAAGTCTTCATTGTAAGTAGTTGGCTACCCAATATCCAGTATTCATATTTTTATCATTATGAGTCTCTCATAAATATGAACATGACTGGTCCATCATTTCATACTCTCCTTTTTACTAGTTTTTGTGGAAAAACTAGCCTACATTTAGTATGCCAAGGCCTTCAAAAGGCTAATGCAAATGGTATTTTGCTTACTTTGGATGAGTATTTTGTTAGAGTTTATGTTGAAATGAGAAGATAGTGGTTTTTAATGGAAATATAAGTGAAGGAATATAATTTTCCATGGTTTAAATTTTAAAATTTTGACATCAGAAATTTTATTTTATTCTCCTCCCTCCATTTGCAAGCTATAGGAACACTATTCCAACTACCCTTGTAAGCGGTATTATTCCATTTTGTAGGCTTGTAGTTGAGAGTTAATACTCTCACCAATTATTTTGATGCAAGGCATGGATGCCCAAATATTTTCTTTGACTCCTAGGCTAATTTTGTAATACTGCCATACCTATGGAGTATGGAACACTCAACTTCCTCAAGCATGGAGGATGTAGGGGACATATCCTCATTTTGTATAATCCATTTCATCATTATTTATATTCTACTTGTATAGATAAGGAATATCTCTACAAATTTCTTTTCAAAATATCTTATTACATTATTCTCTTTCTATAATATAAAGAGCAATCAAATATTGCTCTACAACTCTCTTTAGTGGTTGTTTGGTGTGTTCCCATCTCTAAGCATCTTTACAGGAGAAAATAATTGCAAATATATGTATAAGTATTTTGAATGAAAAATATGATAATTTTAATCCATTTGGAGGTATTTAACAAGGTCGGTATTTGTTAGTTTATTATTTTGTGTAGTATATTTGAAGTTATTTATGGGTATCTCAAACTGCCCTTTTATAGGACTAGTTCACCGAAGGCTATATCTCATTTTATATACATCCATTTTATGTGATTATTTTTGTTTTAGAAATATTATTTTAATAAATTTGTGACCTTATATAAAAATATATGTTTTGTATTTGAATCATACTAAAAAACCTCAAAAGTTCAAACCTACACTTACACAGTCCCACTTAGAAAGATAGTGGAGTGTCTATCTCCTAGGATATTTTGACCCATATAATATTATCCAAAATATATTAGGTCTTTAACATAAATTATATTTTTTCCTTCCATTTATTTTTATTGATAACATGACCATATTTTATTAATATATGACTAAGTTATATCCCTTTGAAATCGACCCTCTTAACCAATCTTTTTGTAGACCTCGTGACTTGAGCTATTTCTTCAACCCACCATTATGTCTATACCCCACTTTTGGGTCATAAGTTTGGTGATGTAAAAATATTAAAATTTTGGGGAGTATAAATTTTTAATCCCCATTTAAGCCCCATTTAAGCCCCATGAAGCATATTTAAATTTTGGGACATCTCAAAATTGACCTAAACCTTCAAATAGTGATTTCAAGAGATTTGTAGCTCCATTTGAGGATTGTAAATAATCGTTAGAAAGGTATTTATGATATATTTATAAATATATTAAAACATGTATACTTTCATATTTTTTTTCTATATTAAAACCTCTAAAAATTTTGAGCTTCTTATCATCCTCAAATCACTACTTTAGGCATGAACATCTCAAAATCCTTATTTGGTATTAGAGTAGGTATTTATATTGGGTTAAAATGGATATAAAGTAAGGAAATGAAGGTGTAGATCCTTATGTTCAATGGTTAATATTATGAATATTGGAGCATCAAAATGAGAAATTCTCTTATCTCTCAAGATCTATGGACTCTTATCTCCTAGGGTTGTACTAAAGTAGATGCAACTAACTTTGCACTACTCTCAATTGATGAGAAAAAGAAGATTTTGAAAAATAGGAAGAAGGATGTTAAATATTTATTTACACTATAAACTAGGATATATGTTTCAATCTTCCTGAATATAGTTGAGTGCATAGTTTCAAAGGATGCTTGGGATACACTTGAGAGTGCCTACAAAAGCTCCTCCAAAATCAGAGTAGCCAAGTTACAAATGCTCTAGAGAGACTTTGAATCTCCCAAAATGGATGATGGAGATAACATTGAAGTATTCATGAATAAATTTTAAATTTTTTTCAATGCCATTCATTATCCTAGTAAGGATCTTGATGACACCCAAATTGTTGAAAAGTTTCTTAGAAACCTTACCTAGTGGTTTGATCCCATCACCATTGTAATAGAGGAGCATAAGGAATTGTACCAAATAACTCTAATTGAGTTAATTGGAAGCTTTTATACCTATGAAAAAAGGATCAAAGATAGGTTTGAGGACCTTGATCAAGTATTCCAAGGCAAGATGAGAATGAATGATCAACCAACTACTTCTTCTAGTTCAAAATATTTTTCAAGAGGTCATGGTGGTAGAGGTTGTAGACGGGGAAACCATGGTAGAGGAAGAGTTATATCATCCAGTAAGAGCCAAATATTAGCTCCCTAAAATTATGAATTTTATGGAAAGGATGGTCACATCAAACAATAATGTTTCAAGAAGAAGAACTAGCAGAAAGCCAACTACAATAAATAATAAAGTGATGGTAATGTGCTCCTGAATCATAATAACTTTGAAGTTGTTGATGAACATATTTGGTACCTAGAAAGTAAATGTTCAAATCATATGAACAAGAACAAGAACTTATTTTTACAACTTGAAGATAATATCTTCATAAAATTTTGGTTTGGTGATAATAATCAAATTTACATTGCTGGAAAAGGTTATATTACTTTTAAAGCAAAGAATGGTAAGATTATGTATATGCATAACACTTTATATGTTATGGGCTTGAAGCATAATATATTGAGAATTGGTCAAATGTTCTTTAATAAATATATGCTAGTCTTCAAGAAGAGGAGTTGCATCATTACAAATGAGACCAATAAACAAGTTATTGCCACTATTCTCTTGTATAAGAATAGAATGTATATGTTAAAGATGCAACCAAATACTATTAAATGCTTGAAGAGTATACTTGAACTTGATTATTTGTGGCACAAGAGTTTTGAAAATATCAATTTCAACTCATTAAAAGAAATTAAAAAGCTTGTGAAAGGTATTCCCACATTTTCACACCCATTAGATTCTTTATGTGAGAGTTACATATCTAGGAAATACCACCGAGAGAAGTTTCCCCATCACTAACATAGGGCCAAGGACCCTATAAAATTGGAGCATACAAATATTTGTAGACCTATGCAGACTCCAAAATTAGCAAAGTGTAGGTATATGCTTATTTTTATCGATGATAATTCCTTGATATATGAGTTGGTTGTATTTGTTATAAGCTAAATCACATGCATTTGATTGCTTTGTTAAATTCAATGCATTGGTAGAGAAATAATATAACTATAATATTAAGAATTTTTGTATAGAACATAGTGGTGAATTCATTTCAAATGAATTCAAATATTTTTGCAACAAACATAGGATCAAGAGGCAATACATAATAACCTACATTCCCCAACATAATGGAGTGGCTAAAAGAAAGAACCAAATAGTTGTTGAGATGGACCAGTGTATTCTAAAGGAGATGGGTATGGATAAAAAGTTATGGGGAGAATTAGTGTATAAAATTATGTATATGTTTAACTATTTCCCAACAAAAGTAAAGTAAGATTGCACTCCTTATGAGGCTTGGTTTGACGAGAAATAATATATTTATCACCTGAAAATATTTAGCTCCACATGCTATGTGCACATTCCTAAGGAGAATAGAAAGAAATTGGATGGAAAATCCATAAAATATATCTTTGTTGGATACTCTAATGAGTCCAAATCCTATAGGTATTATGATCTAGTTTCTAGCAAGTTGCACATCAATCGGGATATGATATTCAATGAATGAGGAGCATACATAAGGGAGTCAGATGGAACATCCACACTTTAAAGTTTTAAGAGACTAATTTTAGTGATACAATTGAGCTATTTCAGCCTCAACAACCCACCATCCCACTGGTAACAAATCCTTCCAAGAAAATACTTGCCCTAAACTTGCCCTAGATCATCCACATCTCAAATAGTAGATAAAGAATTCACTGAAAGAGTGAACTAAAAATAATCAAGGGGGAGTGATAAAATCACCAACTATGATTTGATATCATAATAAATCATTGAGCCTTATAGATTCAAATAAGAAATAATAAATGAAGACTAGAAAAAGGTTATGGAAGATGAGATAGAGAAAATCTAGAAGAATGACTCTTGGGAGCTTGTCCCTCCTCCAAAGAAAAAGGATTTCATTTGAGTCAAATGGATTTATAAGATGAAATATAATGTTCATAAAATAATTACAAAACATAAATACCACTTAGTAGTAAATGGATATGTCCAAAAATAAGGCCTACATTATGAAGATACATTTGCATTAGTTTCTTGACTTGAGATAATTAGATCTCTTCTTGCTCTTGCATCCCATTTTAAACTTACTATGTATCAAATGAATATAAAATCAGCCTTGTTGAATGGTGAATTGAAAGAAGAGGTCTATGTGGACCAACCATAAGGCTTCAAAGTTTCAAGCCATGAAGATAAAGTGTAAAAGTTAAATAAACCTCTCCATGGGCTCAAATAAGCACTAGATCTTGGTACTCTAAAATTGACACCTACTTCCATCGTTCAGCGAAAGCTACATTATACATAAAGGTAAGTGGATTAGATTTCATCATAATTTATTTATATGTTGATGATATTATCTTCATAAGTAGTTCCAATTCTCTACTATAACAATTTAAAATAGCTATGGTAAATGAATTTGAGATCAATGATTTGGATGAAATACAATATTTTTTGGTTATGCAAGTTTATCAATCATCTAGTGGTATTTTTATCACTCAAACCAAGTATATAGAGGACCTATTGGTCAAATTTACCATAAAATAATGAAAAAGAATAGACACACCAATAGTTTGTGGTTATAAATTGATGAAAGAGGATCCTTATCCTCTTATTAATGCAACCTTATACATGTCCTTTGTCGGTAGTCTAATGTGTCTCACAGCTACAAGACTTGATATTATATTTGTAGCTAAATTATTAGCAAGATTAATGCATTCACATCATGAATCCAATTGAAAAGGAGCCAAGATAATCCTTCACTATGTAAGTGAAACAAAATCTCTTGGCCTATTATACTTTGCTACTGATTCTAGAGATATTAAAGCATACACTAATGCAAATTGAGTAGGAAGTCTTGAAGATAGGAAATACAAATTGGGTAATGCTTTATTATTTGGTTACAATTGGATCTCATGGAGCAATAAGAAGCAACCTACAATTTCTCTTTCTATAGTTGAAGATAATATATGGTTTCTTCCTTTGCTTGCACTCAAGCCATTTGGATGGCCAGATAATTTTAAGGCTTTGGAATAAAGATTCCTTAGCCAATCAAAGATCATTGTGATAAAACAAGCACCATTGCCATGAAAAATAATCCAATGTTTCACAACCAATGAAAGCATACATCTGATATAATTTCATGAAATATTTAGTGGAGGGTGGATTCATAGAATTCAAATTTTGTAAGTATGAAGATCAGTTTACATACATCTTCACTCAAGCAATACTAAAAGACCAATTCATTAGTCTAAGAAATATAATTGGTATTCAAACCATAGAAATTAAGGGGGATAATGAAGGAATACAATGTTCCATGGTTTGAATTTTAAAATTTTAACATCATCAATTTTATTTTATTCTCATCCCTCCATCCGATAGCTATAGGAACACTATTCCAACTACCCTTGTAAGTGATATTATCCCATTTTATAGACTTGTAATTGAGATTTAATACTTTCACCAATTCTTTTGATGCAAGGCATGGATTCCAAAACCTTTTCTTTGAATCCTGGTATAATTTTATACTACCATTAGACCTGTGGAGTGTGTAACACTCAACTTCCTAAAGCATGGAGGATATAAGGAACATATCCCTCATTTTGTATAATACACTTATTCATTCTTTACATTCTACTTGTATATATAAATAATATATATGTAACTTTATTTGGCAACTCTCTTATTGTGTTATGCTTATTCTATAATAGAAATAATAATCAAATATTAGATCAAATAATTATTGATAGAATCCCACTAAGAAAAAAATTTCTCTTTTTTTTACATCTATCCCTTGAAGAGTACACAATTATGTTGTGTTTAATAGTAAAGTCAAAAATACTTT
>Ga0068628_1000059_pt1 | contig 21603 bp, 14 predicted proteins | sample InSIn2gowninarea_FD_77431 | JGI IMG/M metagenome (GOLD analysis project Ga0068628, IMG submission 77431) | Clean room microbial communities from NASA Spacecraft Assembly Facility at Jet Propulsion Laboratory, Pasadena, California, USA -... ... | reverse complement strand
TGACCCCAAAATGCTTCTAAGTTGTAGTATTCTCTTTCTTTGGGCATCATAATATGTACCATGACATCGCCGTAGTCTTTTAATACCCAACTTCCTTCTGCTTGTCCTTCGCTGCGGATGGGGAGACGGTTTAACTGTTCTTCTACTTTGTCTTCTATAGATTGGGATATAGCTCTTACTTGCGCCTTAGAATAACCTGTAACTAAGACAAAATAATCAGCCAAAAAAGAGACTTCGGCGACCCTTAACACTACCATATCGCCCCCCGTTAAACTAATACTATCGTGCAATCCGGGGATATTCTGCTTTTCGATAAACTCTAGCAAGGTACTTAGTTCTACAGGATTAGAATAAACTTCAAAATCGCGTAAGCCAGGATGTGCTTCAATTCGATACTCTGAAGGCGCTACCCAAGTATGGGCGCTATCGCAGTAATGGCAACGCAAATCGCAAATTGCAAACCGAATAAATATTTGACGAGTACCAACGTTGAGTCCTTCCCCTTGAATAGCGGAAAAAACTTCGATAAGTCTGGCAGTTTTGTTACTCATTTAGAATAGAAATAAATCTTACAAAAACTTTTATAGTGTCACCTCTCAACCATAGCTTGGAGTTTAGTACCCTTGACCGCGAACAAGTTTTAGCCTGGTTAGCCGATAATGTTCCCCCTTCACGCATCAAGCATATTTTAGGCGTGGAAGAAATGGCGACCGATTTAGCAAGTCATTACCAAATAGACAAACAAAAAGCCGCAATAGCTGGCTTGATGCACGACTTGGCTAAATACTTTAAGCCGCAAAAGCTTTTAGAAATGGCACAAGTAGCCGGAGTAGAAATCGACCCCGTAAGCGCTGCTACCCCTCACTTATTGCACGCAGATGTCAGCGCGATTGTGGCTAGAGATACCTTTAAAGTAACTGATACAGATGTATTAAATGCGATCGCAAATCATACTTTAGGTAGACCCGCAATGAATGAGCTTAGTTGTATAGTTTTTTTAGCAGATACCTTAGAATCGGGTCGCGGTAACACTCCAGAATTGGATAATTTGCGTAAGACTTGTTACCAAAACTTAGACCGAGGAATTTGGCAAACCTGCGATTACTCACTCAAATTTCTGCTCGAAACTCACTGCTTAATTCATCCCCGAACCATTGCGACTCGCAATTGGTTTTTGCAAAAAGCCCAAAAGAAACTACTGGCTACACCGCCAACCACTGCATAAACGCCTAATTTTTGTTAGGATGCAAAGAAAACTTTTCGTTGCTTTTGTTGATTTAACTACAAACCATGAGCCTTTGAGGTTTAATGACAGATCATTTCCAAACTAATTTACAATCCCAGTCTGTACTCGTTGCTTCCAGCACCCCTAGCGTTGCTGAGGAGAAATCTCAAGAAAGTGAAGAATTAGCATTAAGGGTAGTCGCCGCCGCCGCCGATCGCAAAGCGGGCGATATGGTAGTGTTAAGGGTTGCCGAAGTATCTTTTTTAGCGGATTATTTTGTTTTAGTTACAGGTTATTCTAAAGCACAAGTAAGAGCGATTTCCCAATCTATAGAAGACACTGTAGAAGAACAATTGCACCGCCTCCCCATCCGCACCGAAGGACAAGCCGAAGGAAGTTGGGTATTGAAAGATTACGGCGATGTCATGGTGCATATCATGATGCCGAAAGAAAGAGAATACTACAACTTAGAAGCATTTTGGGGTCATGCGCCAAAAGTTGAATTACCCGATAATATTGATAATCCTCAAAGGGAGTTGGAGGAATGATTGAGTCTTCGCCTTATGTTTGCCCTGTACCTACCGAACAGCAGCCATTAAATGAATACGAGGAATTGAAAGCGGCAGGTTTTTTTAAAACTTGTACCTTAAATTGGCAGCAGTATATTACTAAACTTGTTTGGATTTGGGGTTTGTCGTGGTTAATCGCTGGTCCAGTAGCGGCGGCGAGTTTTGCCCCCCACAAACATATCATGCAGTTTATCTTGTGCGGTAGTGCTGGGGCAAGCGTAGGCGTATTGCTCGTATTGGTGCGGATGTATTTGGGATGGTCGTATATAAAAAGTCGCCTTACCACCGCCACAATATTCTATGAAGAATCCGGTTGGTATGACGGGCAAACTTGGACTAAACCAGAAGAAGTTAAATCCCGCGACTTATTAATTGCCACTTACCAAATTCAACCAATTTTACAAAGAATACAGCAAAGTTTTATCAGTTTGGTGTTATTGCTAATTGCTGGAACGGTAGTTTGGAATTTTTTATAAATATTTAGCTCAAATGTTTCTGGTAAATGGTACATTTTACCCATGACAAGGGGAAAAAGAACTCAAGCTGCGGAACTTGAAGTCAGGTTACTGCGCGAAGGCATTATTGAATCAAGGCATCAAGTCCAAGCGGTCGTCTGTGATGACCGAGGACGGGTTTTATCGGTGGCAGGAAATGCGGAAACTGCTACTTTTGTGCGTTCGGCGCTCAAACCATTTCAGGCTTTAAGCGTAACAACAACAGGGACTTTAGAGCGATACGAATTAAGCGATCGCGATTTAGCAATTATTTGTAGCTCCCACAAAGGTACAATCGAACAAGTACGCCAAGTATTTAATATTTTGTGGCGCTCGGATATTGATGCTTCTATTCTTCAATGTCCAATTCCCGAAGGTAAGAGCAGCCGCTTGCAATATAATTGCTCTGGCAAACACGCCGGAATGCTGGCAGTATGTCAACAACGGCATTGGCCCTTAAATACTTATTTACAGCACAATCACCCCGTACAGCAGCTAATTTTTGGTAAAGTTGCCGAATTGCTAAAAATGCCTGCCGCCGAGTTTATTCATGCTCACGATGATTGCGGTGCGCCAACTTATTTGTTGCAGTTGGGACAAATGGCTTCTTTGTACGCGCAGTTGGCTTCAGGAAAAAATTTAGATATGGAGCGGATTGTTCGCGCTATGACTCATCACCCAACAATGATCGCGGGAGATGGAGAATTTGACACTGAACTAATGCGTTTAACCGAGGGAGAGCTTATTAGTAAAGCTGGGGCTGAGGGGGTGCAGTGTATTGGTAGAAGTGGCGAGGGGATGGGGTTAGCAATTAAGGTAATGGATGGAGCAAAACGGGCTAAGTATGCTGCTGCTATTCATGTATTGCAACAAATGGGCTGGATCGATCCTAGTATTGCAGAAATTTTAACGGAAAGTTTTATGGCTCTTGGTAAATTCAAGCGTTTGGAAGTAGTTGGCGAATTATCTATTCTTTAGTTGCAAAAATTGAAAATAGTGTTATATTAGAAAAGGCGACGCGGGATAGAGCAGCCTGGTAGCTCGTCGGGCTCATAACCCGAAGGTCAGTGGTTCAAATCCACTTCCCGCCATTGAAATAAATAAGCCCTGCAATTATAAAGTAGTTGCAGGGCTTATTTTTTAGTAATCTCGATCTATGCAAAAAACTAAACTTTATCCTTGGCAAATTATGGGAATTTTGCTCGTAATTTGGCTAGGGAGCGTAGCTGTAGATCTGCTCTGGCTAAAAAGCGATCGGGCAATTCCTAGTTGGGATCAAGCAGATTACTTAACAGGCTCTTTAAACTATTATCAAGCTTTACAACATCCTCGATGGTTAGATAGTCAGTGGTGGCGAAGTTTTTGGTTGCTTTCGAGTAAAATTCCCCCTTTTACTTATATCGCATCAGCAATTATTCAACAGATTGTTGGTACGGGGCAAGACTCGGCTATGCTCGTTAACGTGCTATTTAATGGCATTCTTATCGGTGCGGTGTACGGGCTAGGAGTTGAATTATTTTCTATCGAAGTTGGGTTGTGGGCGGCGCTCTTGTGTCAGTTGTTCCCGGCTTTTTATCAACTGCGATTAGATTTTTTACTTGATTTTCCCCTGACGGCGGCGGTGACGTTGAGTTTTTGGTGCTTGACGGTTTGGCAAAGAAGAAAAACGCACAATTGGCTGTGGGCTGCTGCTTTTGGCGTTTCTTTGGGTGTGGCGCTACTGGTAAAACAAACGGCTTTGTTTTTTTTGCTCATCCCGATAATTTGGGTGGGAGTCGAGACAATTGGAAGCCGCCTTTGGGGTAGGTTATTACAGTTATTTGGGGCGGGAGGTCTTTCGTTACTGGTTTGTGGCTGGTGGTATAGAGTAAATTGGCTATTTGTGCTGACTTCGGGTAAACGAGCAACAATTGATAGTGCGATCGCCGAAAATGACCCGGCTTTAAATACAATTGGCGCATGGACTTATTACTGGCAAGTTTTGCCTATTCAAGTTTCGTGGTTGTTGTTGATTGTGCCAATAGTCGGTTTATTGATGTATGGGCGATCGCTATTTATTAAAAAATATCACGATAGCTTTGGGTGGTTGGCGGTTTTTTGGCTGGGCGCTTATTTCCTTTGGTCATTAAATATAAATAAAGATAGTCGCTATGTTTTGCCTTATTTGCCTGTAGTAGCGCTATTTTTAGCTTACGGGTTGACGAGCTTGCGCGGGCGCTGGCAAAATCCTATTCGCGCGGGTACAGTGGGCTTGGCGGCGCTATTGATGATGTTTAATTTGTTTCCGGTGGCGGGTAAATGGGTAGAGGTAGTGAGTCCTTACGGGCAGCATTACGCCGATTTACAGCCTGAGTTACCGCATCGTCAGGTAATTGCTGAGATTATTCAACAAGCGCCTTATTTACGCTCTACAGTGGGCGTTTTGCCTTCTAGTGCCGAAATCAATCAACATAATTTTAATTATTTTGGGGCGCTACAGCATTTCCAAGTTTACGCCCGTCAAGTAGGTACTAGAAAACAACAAGTTAGACAAGACGGGCGCTCTCTTGATTGGTTTATTACCAAAACTGGCGATCAAGGCTCAATTTCTGAGGCTCAAACCCTGATGGTAAAAGAAGTTGAAACTTCGCCAGATTTTCAACTTTTAAAAAGTTGGCACTTACCAGATAAGAGTAGTTTGCAGCTTTATCATCGCCGTTTACCAAGCGTAAAAGTAGAACCTATAAAAGCAAAGCTAGATAAAGTACAGTTGCAAGTTATTGTACCCAAGAGTTCGCCGCCCGGTGTTCCTGTACCTGTAACTTATCAATGGAGTGGTGACTGGAAAGATTTAAAATCGGGCTTAGTATTGCTCAGTTGGCAGCAAATTAATACTAATCAAATAAGCTGGCTAAACGATCGCGCGATTGGTATGGGCAATTTATATAGCGGCGTTACAAGTAGCAACAGTTTTAAAGTAACGGAAACCAGCGCCATGCTACCACCAAAAAACACTCCTCCAGGAATTTATACTTTAAATGCCACTTATTTAAACAAGGATTCGGGCGAAAGTTATCTTTTGACTCCCTTACCTGTAAATCTAGAAATTAACCCCCAAAGCGCTCCATTAGCAGCCCCAGAATTAGATTTAATTACTCAGTTACAGGTTTTGGCGGCGACTTTACCTCAAGGAACTCCGGCGCTGGAATATCTATTTGCAGAAGTTGCGCGGATTAATCAGTACGATCCTACTCAAGACTACTTGCAGCAAAGTGCGATCGCCATGCAGTATCGCTTAAAATCACCACAACAAGATCCCCATTGGGCCTATGCTTTAGCTTTAGCAACAGCTTTGAAACGAGATGTAAAGGGGGCAATTTCAGCTTTAGAAAAAGTCACGCAGTTAGATGCTCAAAATCCCTACGCCTACGCTTATCTTGCTTTTGTGCATCTCTACAAATTTCAACCTCACCAGGCGGAAATTGCTTTACTTAAAGCGACTTCTCTTAATCCCAATTTACCCGAACTTCATGCCCTCAATGCTATTGCGGCGCTCATGCAAGCTAAAATAGTTCCTGCTTGGGACTATTTTCAACAGTACACCAGCACGTCTAGTTCAGGTAACGCATTAAAATAGATTCTAGTTGGGGAATGCCAAAAGGCTTGCTGAGATAGTCATTGGCTCCTGCTTCTAGACACAAATCGCGATCGCCTACCATTGCCATTGCAGTTACCATGACTACGGGTATTGCTTGCAAGTCTGGAAAACTCCGCAAACAACTAACCAAGTCTAAACCCGTAACGTCATCTCGCAGTTGGACATCTAATAAAATTAAATGGGGTTGAAATTTTTGTACACGCTTTACAAAGTTGGCGGTTTCTGCGGTGTACTCAATTTCATAACCAATTGCTTCTAAATAATCTTGCAACAACATCGCGGTACATTCGTCGTCTTCTACAATTAAAATCCGTCTGGGTATTTGGACTAAATGTCGCTGTTGTTCGTTAAATAAATCGTTCACAAATAAGGCTGAATCTGTATTTTCATGGGGCAAAAATAAGGTAAATTGACTGCCTTTTCCTAAAGTTGACTGTACCATTACATCTCCACCGTGCAACTGGGCTAATTTGCGTGTCAATGCTAATCCTAAGCCTGTACCTTCGTACTGACGATTCAAGCGGCTGTCGAGTTGTTGGAATGGTTCAAACAAAAATTTGAGTTGGGATTGGTCAATTCCAATTCCTGTATCTGTGACACTAAAAGCTATACCTGATGGTACTTTTTTTACCCGCAGAGATACCGTGCCAATAGACGTAAATTTAACAGCATTAGAAAGCAGATTTAGCAACATTTGCTTGATGCGCCGCTCGTCACCAACGCAAGTTGTTATTTGCGGATCGATTTGATAAATTAGTTGCAGTTTTTTTTCTACAGCGCGATCGCGAATTAAAGACAAACAAGCCTCGCCTAGCTCTTTAACATCTAATGGTAGAGGCGCTAGGTCTTCTCTCCCTGCTTCTACTTTAGATAAATCGAGAATGTCATTAATTAAGTCTAAAAGGTGTTCGCCACTACTATGAATGCAATCTATATATTCTTTTTGCTTGGGATTGACTTCCCCAAAAATTTCTTGCTGTAATAGTTGCGATAATCCCAAAATAGCATTGAGGGGTGTCCGCAATTCGTGACTCATAGTTGCCAAAAATTGGCTTTTTGCGCTGCTTCCGGCAACGGCTGCTTCTTTGCTTTCTAGCAAGGCGTTTTCTATTTGTTTGCGATCGGTAATGTCTCGGACAATACTGATAACTTCTTCATCGCCACTGGCGACAATCCGCGCTTCATAGTCCCGCATTTTGCCGTCGATTAGCAATTGGTACTCAATAGCTTGGGGAATCCCAGTATTAATAGTTTGCTCTATAGAAAACATAGTTTTTTGCGCTATTTCTATAGGTAATACTGTGCAAAGTTTTCTGCCAATAAATTCCCTAGGCTGGGCATACAAAGCAGTGTTTTTGGAAGCTTTAAAATCTAAAATTGTACCATCACGGCTAAACCTAAAAATTAAATCGGGAATTGCATCTAATAAAGCGCGGTTCTTGGCTTCACTTTTTCCTAAAGCGACTTCTGCGGAGGTTTTTTCGGTGATATTATTGAGCGTACCAGATATACCAATAACTTTACCCTCAATATCAATTATCGAACGGGCATAAATTTCTACCCAACAGTAACTACTATCAATGGTTAGATAACGAAGTTCGCAACGGCAAGGATTTTGTTGAAGTTCAATTAACTCATTAATTAAATTTAAACTTGCTTGACGATCGCTCTTGTGAACGTAGCTAACAAAGTTTTTGCCGATACTTTCTTCTACGCTAAATCCTGTAATTTCTGTCCAAGCGGGATTTAAAAATGTCCAACAACCTGTTGCATCGGTAGTAAAAATTACTTCTTTGAGGTTATTTACCAAGGAGCGATAATTTTGTTCGCTTTGATGTAAGGCTTCTATTGTCCGTTGGCGAACAATTACATTCCCAATACTAGCTGCTGCTGTAGATAGGATTGATTGTTCGTTTGCTGTCCACAGTCTTTGGCTATGACAGTCATCAAAACCAATAAATCCCCAAAATTCATCGGCAATCAAAATTGGGACTAATAATATAGAGACAATATTTTGGGCGGCTAATATTTCGCGCACGGGCGGCGGAAAATCTTGCACTAAGCTACTAATAGTCTGACCACTAGCTAAAGTCTCATACCACTGGGGAAACAAGCTGGCGTGGGGTAAGTTTTTAGTTTCAAAGTTATTAATTTGCGATTCTACAGAAAACTGACACCATTCAAAACTGCGGCTAATTGAGTTTTGGTTAGAAATGCGATCGCGATGGTTTTCAAAAATATACACGCGATCGATACCGCAAGCTTTACCCAAATCTGCCATAGCTTGGTTAATAGCTGTCGTAAAATCTGTAATAGTAAGTAAATGATTGGTGGCTGCTGCAACCGCGCCTAATAAGCGATCGCAATTTCTTTGGGTTGCTTCGCTGCGCTTGCGATCTCTTATGTCTCTTTGAATTATGACATAACATAGTAGTTCACCTGCACTATCGCGCACACCAAAAGCTGACAAATCTAAGTCTACCGTTATACCATTTTTGGCAATACTACAGGCTTCGGCTCGGTAGGTATCGTGTTTTTCAAGTGACTCCATTATCAGCGCAAACTCTACTTCCCCCAGATGAATTATTGGTTTTTTACCTTTAAGTTCTTCGTCAGAATAACCTAAAAGCAAGCGATGAGCAGCATTTTGTTCTAGGTAATAACCTTGCGGATCGACGATCGCAATCCCATCATTGTCATTCGCAATAATTTGTTTATATAGCTTGAGCTTTTCTTCTATTTGCGGTTGAAGCGCGATCTCTTGGGGTGTCACTTTCTATACCTTTCACCTTTGTTAACTAAAAACCGTGCTGGATTTCAACATACTCGCTGGTTTCCTGAAGATTTTTGGCAGGGTCTAAGACTATTTAGCTCAAGTTTTTTGACCTTTAGCTAAAACTAGCTTTTTGGCTCTCTCTTGATATTAAGCTTTTACTATGTTTTTTTATTAAAAATTAACTTCATAATGAAAATTTATATTTGTTATGCTAAAAATTAAGCTAACTTAAATATATAACTCCTTACAGTACATATATTTTGGTTTGACAAAAGAACCAATTAAAAAATAAAATTATTGTCTTAGCGATCGCCTATTATTCTTAAAGTTGTCTAAAAAATTAAAGTTAACTGTCTTTGTTTGAAAAATAAGTTAATATTAAAGACTGATTAATACAAACACAAAAATCAACTAACATAATAAATAAAACTTAATTTTATTAATTAAAACAACGCAATATTAAGCAAAAGGTAAAAAATATGAATAGCCAAAATCTAAAAGTTGTTTCCCTGCTTCCCAGCGCTACGGAGATTGTGGCAGCGCTGGGACTAACAGAGGCAATTGTTGGACGCAGTCACGAATGTGACTATCCTACAGAAATTCAAAATCTTCCAGTGTGTACTAAGGCACGTTTAGACTCAAAAAATCCTAGTGGCAAAATTCACGAAGATGTTACGGGTATTGTGCAATCTGCTTTGAGTATTTATCAAATAAATATTGATGTGTTGCAGCAATTGCAACCAACTCACATAATTACTCAAGATCAATGCGATGTATGTGCTGTTAGCCTTGCTGAAGTAGAACAAGCGGTGGCAAATTTGACGGAGAATCACCCCAAAGTTATTTCTTTGCAACCAAATGTAATTACCGATCTTTGGGCGGATATTGAGCGAGTAGCCGATGAATTAAAAGTTGAATCTCGGCGCTTGGTGGAAGACCTAGAAGCTAGGGTAAAAATTTGCGCTCAAAAAACTCAACAACTTTCGGTAATGGAGCGTCCCAACGTTGCTTGTATTGAGTGGACAGATCCTCTAATGATTGCAGCTAATTGGATTCCCGAATTAGTAAGTTTCGCTGGAGGACAATGTTTATTTAGCGTTGCAGGTAAAAATGCACCCCAAGTAACGTGGGAAACTTTGGTAGCCACAAATCCAGAGGTAATTATATTTATGCCTTGTGGATTTGATTTAGAGCGTACTCGCAGCGAAGCAATGCTATTAAAAAATCGTCCCGAATGGCAAAATTTGCGGGCGGTACAAAGTGGGAGAGTGTACGTTACAGATGGTAATGCTTACTTCAACCGTCCTGGACCTAGATTAGTAGATTCGGTAGAAATTTTGGCAGAAATTTTACACCCAGAAATTTTTGCATATGGTTACAAAACTTCGGCATGGGAAGTAATGTAAGGACGTTGCATTACCTTGGTAGGGGAGAGCCGAGGATAGTGAGATTGAGTGCATAGCCGCCAGTAACTAAGTAAACGCCATCAGAAACAGATCCAATGCGTCGGACTAAATTACCTAGGCGATCGCGAAAGTTTCTGCCGCTAGGATAGGCTGGGACTACACCCCAACCTGTTTCTTCGGCGACAACAATTATTTCTTGCGTGCATTGTTGCAAAGTAAGCAGTAAATTTTGCACAATTTGCTCCCACTCGATAGCGTCTTTATCTAACAAAGAAGCCACCCACGTACCCAAAGAATCAATTAATAGGCAGCTAGAAGCGGGAGAACGGGCGATCGCTTCGATTAATTGCAATTCCCCCGCTTCCCAAGTTAACCAATGCTCCGGGCGACGGTGACGGTGTTTGCTAATCCGCTCTACCCATTCGCGATCGTTAAGGTCAACTAAAGCTGTGGCAAGATAGATAACGCAATTGCTGGAATTGAGAGCTAAAGATTCTGCCCATTCACTTTTTCCCGATCGCGCCGGCCCTGTAACCAGAACAATGCCCATAGAATTGCCGTTGCTAGTCCAAAATCTACCAATATTTTTGAATTATGCCCTCGTTTTAGCTAAAATTAGCACCAACCCAGCAAAATAAGATAACTAAAACGCAGACATTCAGCCAAGACCTGAACTATGAATAGCTGCTCCATTGTAAGCTTTAGCGTGATCGCTAGTTTGAATTTATGAAAGCAGATTTAAACAAAATTTTGGCAGCTTTGCAACAGTTGGAACAAAACCCCAACTCCAATAGTCCTACCTTAGTCACCTCAAAGGAAGATACCACCGCAAATCGAACCTTGGAGACAACTTGCGAAGCTGCAACCCCAGAGGTTTCAAAACCAATTCCCCCTCTACAACCAAATCGTAAAGCGCCTACCCTGCCTACCTTCAATTCTAGTAGCGAAGAAAAGGCTCTAGAAGAAGTTTCTAGTTTAGAAATAACTTCACCGCCTACATTAAGGGAGGAGTTACAGCAAGTTATCCAGCAAATAGAAAATCTTTATCGCGAAGGGCCGATTGTGGATGGTTGGCTGGAGTCCTACCCTTGTGAATCGACACCAACTAACGACTTTGAGCGCTCCGTTGATGACTTTGCGACTTCTTTAGAGTATGTGAAAGCGGCGGGTAGCTTGGAAAAAGACAAAGTAATTTGTGAAGCTCCCCGCTCTTGCTATCGTTTAAATGGTGTCAGTAAGACGGGTCAACCGTGGTCTTATCCTTGTCCTATTGAACAGTTGCCTAGTGTAAGTGTAGCGATCGCCCGTTACGAAAAGCTGCTGCAACTAATCGATCGCAAACACAGTTTGGACACCCGCCTTAAACAACTGTAAATCCTACTCGTTCATGTTGCGATAGGTGGCAACGGCGGAAGGAGAAATTCTGTTTAAATATCGGAAGATCCAATACTTAAATATAGTGTCCAAAATTACGGGAAATGTGGCAATAAATAAGAATATAAAACCATGATTTTCTGGTAATCCCAAGTGACGAGAAACACCGGATAAAAGTACTTCCCAGCCGTGAGGTGAATGGAAGCCAACAAACATATCCGTAAATAAAATGATAATAAATGCTTTAGCACTGTCGCTTAAGCCATATACTACTTGATCGATAAAATCTTTAAGAATTGCAATCTCGCGTTTGCTGGCAATAATTAGCCAAGTAAAAGCTCCTATAGCACACAAATCTGCAAACACATTTTCGATTGCATCGGTGCTTTCGTGGCGGTACATTTGGGCAATCTCACTTACTTTTGCTTTAATTTTTTCCTCTGATATTAAAGGTGAAATTTCAGTTGTACCAGTTAATAACTGTTCAAATTTAAGCTTTTCCTCAAATTTACGCATTTCTGCTAAAGCTCTTTCTTCCATCTCATAATTGATAAATATCTCCGATTCGGAGTTATTTCTTACTTGGGCAACTATGGGACTGACAATTATATGTTTTGACAGTTGAAAAGTTAAAAAAGGTACTATTATTAGCAGTAAAACTAATCTTATAGATACAAAAGTTCGTTTTTGTGAGTAGCGAAACTTTTGGACAACTTCAGTTTCAGATTTGGGATCTAATTCAATTTTTAGGCGATTGAGGGTTCCTAAGATCGAGCGCGGCAAAACACTCATTTGTTCTGCCTTACTTTGTAACTGCTTATTTAACTTAGCTGGGGGTGATTTTTGCGGAATATTGTTACTAGGGACTCGTTCAATTTTTGTAAGTTGGGGAGGTACATCCAAAGATGGTTTAACAACTTCGCTCTCGGTATACTTGCTTACTATTCGATCGATAAATGTTAGTTTTTCTAACACATCGTTAGCATAGTTTTTAGATTGGATTTCAAAAGTATTATTAACCGTAACTACACCATTATTTTTCGCTAATTTAAAAGTTTTTTGGTTAAAATTACTGAACCACGAACGGCTAATATTAAATTCTGTTAGGCTCATGCGGACAGTTTTTAAAAACTTATTAAGTTCAGAGTGCAGATAGTTCATCACACTACTACCATACAAATCCGAGCGATCGGGTATCGGTTCGCCGTTAAAGTATTCATCTTCTATAGCTTTAATCAGCAAAGCCGCCTCATAAGCCCTATCGAGACTTCGCTCGGTAGTCTGCAAGTAACGTTGATAAGCAGCGTGTAAGTAAGAAGATATATTGGAAAGCAAACTAGACTTTTTCATCGCAGAAAATTATCCAGCCTTATTTGGGCAGTTTTTAAGCTTACATTAATGTACGAGGGATCTTAGCAAATCTACGAGGTTAAGAATTGGTACGATTAGATTCTGTTTGGGTAGCAGGTTCGAGCAATACTGGTAAAACTACGCGCTTGGTGCAGCAATTCTGTCTATGGATGGAAGTTGATGGCGAAAAATATAGCCAAGTTTCTAACCGCCGACAGAAGCGAAAAGCGCTAAACATTCCCCCAAAGTTAGATTGGCAACAAACCGAGCCAGCAGTATTGGTTTTTGCCGCCAACAATGACAATCGCCAAGAGTTGGTAGAGCGCATTGTCACCGCCACTGGGGGTAAGTACCCCATCCGCGCCAAGACCCCATTGGGGTTTTTTCAAGACGAGATAATTTTATATTGGCCCTTGCTAATTGGGTTGTTGAATCTCAAAGCGCAATTTCCGGTGAGATTGCGCCCGGAAACCGAGCAAGAATTAGCAACTAGGCTATGGAAACTAGAAGGGGAAATTACCAGCGTTGCAGGAGTAAACGAGTATCGATTGGTACGGCGCATTTTAGACTTATTGCAATTAGCAGCTTATAGCGGTACGCCAACAGAAGAAATTGGCACAGTTTTAGCGCAAGGTTTAGAGGATGAGGTAGATGTAAACGTAGACTATGCTCAATTGTTGCTAAATTGGCGTAGTTGGTGCGGGGAGAGAGGTTTATTAACCTACGGCACAATTACAGAATTGTACTACCAACACTTATTGCCCGATCCAAATTACCAACAGCACTTATTGCGGCGCTATCGCTATCTACTAGCCGATGATGTCGATGATTATCCAGGAGTTGCGCGGCATTTATTTGATTTTTTGTTGGATCGAGGAGTTATCGGCGCTTTTAGTTATAATCCTGACGGTGCGATTAGGTTAGGGTTAGGTTCCGATCCAGAGTATTTGGCAGGTTTGACTTCGCGCTGCAAAAAAGTAGAAACATTGATTTTGCCACCAGTGAAGACTTTAGCAGAGGTTGCTGTACTGATGACGGAATCTGTCAGCCAACCACTGACACTCGTTAGCTTACCTAGCGCAGTACAGACGATTTCTACTACTTCCCGCGCCGAGTTGCTTAGAGAAACAGGGGAAGAAATCGCCCGCGCTGTAGAATCGGGAGCAGTACAGCCGCAAGAAGTTGCCATAATTGCCCCAGGTTTAGATGCGATCGCCCGTTACAGTTTAGTGGAAATTTTGCGCAAAAAAGGAATTGCTGTAGCACCGACTAACGATCAGCGTCCTTTAAACAGTTATCCAGCAATTCGCGGCTTATTAACTTTGCTGACTTTGATTTATCCAGGTTTAGGGCGATTGGTAGACAGGGACTCTGTAGCCGAGATGTTAGTTGTCCTTAGTCCCGATGCGATCGCGCAAAATACCTACAAAATTGACCCTGTAAGGGCTGGTTTAATCACTGACGCTTGTTTTGAACCTCACCCCGATCGCCCGAACTTGCTGCCTCACGCAGCTTACGATCGCTGGGATAGATTGGGCTATACGGCAACTAATGCTTACGAGCGGCTATTGGAATGGATAGAAAAACAGCGCTCTCAGTACGAATTGCGGCTTTTACCTAGTCCAATTTCTTTATTAGATAGAGCAATTCAAGACTTTTTATGGCTTGGAACCAATCTTCCTTACGATCTCGTAGCGGCGCTAAGAGAGCTATTAGAGACGGCGCAGCATTATTGGGAAGTCGATATGAGGTTAAGGAAAATTGAAGGGGGTGAAGCGCCCATAAACGGCACCATAGCTCAATTTATCGGTCTGCTACGGCGGGGGACTATTACCGCCAACCCTTTCCCCGTGCGTCCTATTGGTGCAGCAAGTCGCGCCGTTACTCTAGCAACTATCTTTCAATATCGTTCTAGCCGTCAGCGTCATCGTTGGCAATTTTGGTTAGATGCGGGTTCTCCTTTGTGGTTGAGTGGTGGAGCGGCGACTTTATTTGGTGCTAATTTATTTTTGCAACATCGGTTTGCGCGTCCTTGGACAGCAGAGGAAGCAAAACAAGCTGATGAGGAGCGTTTGCAAAGAATTATCCGCGATTTATTAGGGCGCGTGGAGGAGCGAGTTTATTTGTGTCATAGCGAATTAGCAGTAAATGGTCAAGAACAACTAGGCCCGTTATTAAACTTAGTTAATGCCTCACTTCCCGTTGTTTCTGAAGCTCTAACCAGTCCCGAATCTCTTGAGCTAACCAAATAAGTTCAGCTTCGTTTAATGTCCGTCCAAAGGAGCGTCTGACAAAGTGATTTAAGTAAGGACCGAAGGCAATAGTTATACCTTTTTGTTTTCCGTTGTAGGTTACATAAATATCTTGAATATGGGCGATAAATTCTGTGTGTTTAAGATAAGTTATTTTAAATACTTGTCTTTTTATCTCTAAACTTTCAGGATTAAAGTCAATTTTTGTGTTGCCAAAATAATAGCCGATCGTATTAGCAGTAATAGGAGTAATAAAGAGTAATACAATTATTATTAATAATATTGGGCCAAGTCCAGCTAGAAAATTGAAAAACACTCCAATAGTCAAGTACAGAGCTAAAAATATGAAAATTGGATATTGTATTTTTCCTAATGCTTTTATTTGAATCTCTAAATGTGAAAAAGATTTATTTATTTCAAACTGAGTGTTGTCTGGGCGCTGGACTTTTGCGCCCAAATAAAATGATTTCCGTCTCAAATTGCTTTGATTTCCTAGCACAGGATTTGCCAAGGCTTCGAGAGTTTGATTAACACTGCTAAATCTTCTTTCTAAACTTGGCTCTGTCAATTGTTCAAGCCAACGCACAAAACCAGGATTAACACTTACTTTGTCTCTAAAGTGAATGCGAAAATCTTTTTGAGGCAAATCCGCCGGAGCAATACCTGTTAGTAAATGAATTAAAGTAGCTCCCAATGCGTACAAATCTGAGGCTCGAACGGCTCTACCGCCAAACTGTTCTATTGGTGTATATCCATAAGTTCCAACTACTGTAAATGTTCCTCCTTCTTTAGCGGCGCTATCTTGTACTGCTCCAAAATCTACTAGATAAACTTGCTCGTCTTCTCCCATAATCAAATTACTAGGCTTAATATCTCTATGCAATACTGGAGGGTTTAATTGATGCAGATATAGCAAAATATTTAGTATATTAAAGGCTATTTTAGTTACTTCTTTTTCGGTAAACCTCTGGTTTTGATTGAGCAATTCTTTTAAAGAAGCACCGGGAATATAATCTTCTACTAGCGCAAACCACAACGATCGCTCGTCTATGCAAAAGTAATCTCTATACTTAGGAATATGAGGATGATTTAGTTGTTTTAATACTTGGGCTTCGCGCTCAAATAGCCTGAGATTTTCCCATTGTATTTGTCCGCCAAAGGCTAATAATTTAACTACAACTTGGGGACTATCTGGCGATTCTGAATCTATGGCTAACCAGGTTTGACGCGCAGGATTATCACCTAACTTTTGCTTTAATTGATAGCGGTTTTGTAATATTGTTTCTGCTTCTAGCATTTGGCAACCCCCTTTGAGAAAAAAGTTAAAAAATCTAAATATATTGTTTGTCTGTTAAAGTTGCGAAAACTCTATTATGTTCTCTTAAATTAGAATTGACCTTAGTAAAAAATACTTAAAGTTCCTTTAACTACGATCGCCTAAAATCTATTTTGCTGGCAATATTTGCAGCAGTTTATTAGAATCTCTGATTTACTTTGAAAGTAGTAACATTTTTTTGTATAAAATAACACATTTAATTTACTTTAAAAACCAATTTCTATTATAGAAAGCGTGTCTTAAGATGGAATAAGGAAGGTAACACCAAGTAGACTGATGACAATTGCCTATACAGTTAAATCTTTAATCAAACTAAATGTTAAAAATTGATTTATAGGCGATCGCCATCTACTAAAAGCAATAGATTTGCTGGCTAAAGTATAGCTCCTCTCAAAAGATAGAATCACTTCTACAATCCAAATGACTTAATTTGCAACGACTCAATGAACTTCCGGCCTCAACAAAATTCGTGGATTGAACAGTATGTTGACGATCTCCAGCGTTACCGTTTAGAAAAGCGGCTGGGTGGCGGCGGGATGGGAGAAGTTTTTTTAGCCACCGATACCCGGCTGGGACAATTGGTAGCGGTAAAACTTCTCAAGGAATCTCTGGCTAAAACTGAAGAAATTAGAGAGCGGTTTGAACGAGAATTTGCAATTTGTGCCGCCCTCAAAAGCCAGCATATAGTTCAAGTTAGAGATTATGGCGTAACTTCTACGGGCTATCCCTTTTATGTCATGGAGTACCTGCTTGGGGAAACATTGGGGGAAAAGCTGAAGCAACAGCCGCGCCTGACAGTAGATAAAACTTGCAGCATCATTACTCAAATTTGTGCTGGTTTGCACTTAGCCCATACAGGAATTATTTATGGGAATGGGACAACACAACCAAAAGAGAACATTAAAGTTATTCACCGCGATTTAAAACCAGACAATATTTTGCTCGTACCTACAGCATTGGGAGAGTTAGTAAAAATTATTGACTTTGGCGTTGCCAAAATTCGCAGCTTGCAAACGGAATACACAAATAGCACAAGTATATTTTTGGGGACTTGTCGCTACGCTGCACCAGAACAATTAGGAGTGATTTCGACTTTAGATGAGCGCGCAGATATTTATAGTTTAGGCGTGATGCTGTATGAGATGCTAGCGGGAATAGATCCTTTTGGTTTTACAGCAGAAAACAAAAAAGTTAGTGGCGAAACCTGGGCAAGCGCCCATACTTCTCAAGCGCCCCAGCCCTTGCGACAACAGCGTGGATGCGAACATTTAGCACCAGAATTAGAGGTAGTTGTGATGCGGTGCTTGGAAAAAGCCCCCGAAAACCGCTTTGCTTCAGTAAAACAGTTGAGTCAAGCGCTGCAAGAAGCGGTATCAGGGGTAAAAGTCAGTAGTTTTTACGGGCAATATACAACACCAAATTTTCCAGAAATTCAACAAGCTAATAATACAACTACACTTAGCCCCGCCCTAGGGACTACGGTATTAAACCTTACATTTTGGCGCAATAAATCGTCCTATTTACATAAATCTTTTTGGCTAATAGTTAGTAGTGTGGTGTTGGCGACTTCTCTTGGCAGTTACTATTACGTGAACTCCCTCGATCGCGCGATCGTTCAAGATATAACACCCATAGAACAATTGCCTAAGTTTGAATTAACAAAAACTCTTAGCGGACATTTAGACTCAGTATGGTCGGTAGCACTTAGTTCTAACGGACAAATTTTAGTAAGTGGAAGTGAAGATAAAACAATTAAAGTTTGGGATTTTCCCAACAGAAAGCTACTTTATACATTAAATAGACATACAGATACAGTGCGGAGTTTGGCGATTAGCGGTGATGGCAAAACCTTAGCTAGTAGTAGCGGTGACAAAACAATCGCGCTTTGGAATTTGCAAACAGGTAAACTAATTCGGACGCTTACGGGGCATACAAGCACTGTTTGGTCGGTAGCAATTAGCAATGATGGTAAAACTTTAGTTAGCGGTAGTCAAGACGATACAATTAAAGTCTGGAATCTGCACACCGGGCAGTTGCGGCGAATTTTGTACGGTCATTCGGGGCAAGTATTTTCAGTGGCGCTAAGTCCTGATGAAAAAACTTTTGCTACCGCCGGAAGCGATCGCACGATCAAGGTTTGGGATTTGCAAACAGGCGTATTACTGCGCACTTTAAAGGGACATTCCGACTCGGTAAGATTTGTAGTTTTTAGTCAAGATGGCCAGCAACTTGCTAGTAGTAGTTGGGACAAAACAATTAAAGTTTGGCAAGTACAAACGGGCAAATTAATTCATACTCTCCAAGGGCATAAAGGCAGAGTAGTAGCGGTTGCTTTTACCTTAGACAACAAAATTGCTAGTGCGGGGATAGATAAATGTATCAATATTTGGTCTTTGCAAACGGGTAAGTTGTTATACAAGCTTTCAAGTCATACCGATTGGGTGCTGTCCATCGCCAGCAGTCTGACAGGAGATACTTTAGTTACTAGCAGTAAAGATAAGACGATTAAAATTTGGCAGCGATAGATATTTTAGAAGGTGCGATCGCGCTTGAAAATAGTAATTATGCAAAAAGGAGAAAAAATATTAAACCAACAACAAATCAAGCGCAGTCAGCAGTTAGAGTTTGTCAACTACTGTCAAGCTATTATCAACCCATCATAGTATTTCGCTACGATACTTATAACAAAGTCATTTATATTTTGGCAGTTAGCGATCGACACGAAATAGAAATCGTTATTCATCCCAGTGGGTTTTGGAGGTTCCTTTAATGTCCGAATTTGAAACTATGAGTATGGCACAACTAAAAACTTATGTAATGAGCCATAGAGATGACGATGAAGCTTGGGCAAAGTATATCGATCGTCGATTGGTTCTTTCAGATCAGAAGTGGTATCCAGCGCCTATAGACAAAGTAGGAGAAGAAATTATGGAGGAAGCTTTTAGACAAAAGCTAGGCTCTTTTAAAGAAGGTGAAGGTTAACCTGCTTGTGTTAAGTAGACAATCTAACTTGAGAGCCAGTTTGAGCTTTAGAAACTTCAATCCGCGCACTGAAGGCTTCTTTAAAGTACGGCATATGAGTAACAGCTAGAATACAAGCAAAATCAGGCGCGATCGCATTTATCGCTGCAATTAGGCGATCGCATCCTTCCCTGTCTTGTGTACCAAAGCCTTCATCGATAATCAACATTTGCAAAGATGCACCCGATCGTTGAGCAAGGAGTTTTGCTAAAGCAAGGCGGATAGCAAAGTTGATTCTAAAAGCTTCTCCACCGGAATAAGTCTCGTAAGCTCTTGTCCCCCGCGCATCGGCAATTAAAATATCCAATGTATCGATCAATTTAGCGGTTTTTTTGGCTGCTTTGCTACCTTTTCCGGCTTTTTGGGTGACAAATTGAACGTGCAACTGGTTTGCACTTAATCGCGCTAATAACTGATTGGTTTCTGCTTCTAGTTGAGGCAATATATTCTCAATCATCAAAGCTTGAATGCCATTTTTGCCAAAAGCTTGAGCTAATTCTTGATAGACGCGATATTGTTGCTTAATTGCTTGCAATTGCTGTTGTTGTTGTTCGTACTGAGCTTGTAGGGTTTCTAATTGCGCCGCTAATTGTTGCAATCCGCCTAACTTACTTAAGTGTTCGTCAAGTTCTCGCCGCCTTTGCGCCAACTGTTGTTCCAATTCTTGAATTTCTACCGTAGTATTGGGCGAATTTTCTAATTGCTGAGTCAGGCTGTCAATTTGGGTTGTTATTAGTTGCTTTTCCGTTAGTCTCGATTCTGTCGCCGCATTTAGCTCTTTTATCCGCTCTTGGAGTTCGGGATAAAGTTTTTGAGCCGAGGTTAGCTCTTGAAAGCGCAATTGCCAAGCTTGAGAATTTCTTAATGCTACTCGTAAGACGTTATGTTGCTCGGTGTTGTAGCCAATTTCTTGAATCAAACTTTCTAAGGCGGCAATTTTTCTCGCAATCGGCGAATTAGTTACTTGTTGGGCGATTTGGGCTTGCAAATCGGCAATTTGCGCTTCTATTTCCGGCTTACGGGCGGCGATTTGGGCTTGTCTTTTTTGAGCATCTTTGATTTGCCCTTGACGAATTTCTGCCCACCGCCAGCGCTCAATTTCGCTCCGTGCTAAGGCGTGATCTTGCTCGTTGTAGTTAAGCTTTTGCAACTGCGCGTCTAATATACGCAACTCGTTTTGCAAGTCTGGGGCATAATTGCCCGTAGCTAGGGCTGTTTCTAACTGCTGCTTTTCTGTTGCTATTTGATTTAACCGCTCTTTTTCATCAACCGTTGCTGTTAATTGAGCAGCTAATTGACCTCTTTGTTCTCGTAAAGCATCATAATCGGCTAATTGTTGATTTAATTCTCGGTATTCCTGCCGCAATACTTGAATTTCTCGGTCGGAAGTTGCCATTTGCTCTTTGCCTACCCATAACTGCTCTTGGACATCTTGCTGCTGGGTTTGAGTTTTTTGGACTACTCGATTCCAATGATGTTCGTCTAAGGGGCGATCGCACAATGGGCAACTAGCATCGGGATTTTGCAGCATTTGCATTTTTTGCTCTAATTCCCCGATTAGCTTCTCACAGTCGCTTTGCTGGGCTAACAGGCGCTCCATAAAGTGGCGGCGCTCTTGTCCTTTTTCCCGCACTCTTTCTAAATAAACCCGTTTTTTTTCTAATACCTCAATCTGTTTTCCTATTTCTGTTACCGCTTGTTGCAGTTGGGGTTGACGTTGTTGTTTGGCGTTTAGTTGTCTTTGGGAGGCTTGGAGTTCTTCAATTTTGGCAGTAAGTCGCGCTTGCAGGCGCTCTAGTTGCATTTGCAGTGTTGTACGTTGTTGCAAGAGAGGAGATACTTGCACTTGTAAATTGTCTAGTTGCTGCAAGCGATTTTTGGCTTCCGCAAGTTGAGCTAAGGCGCTTTGTACTTCAGCAGCTTTACTCAAAGTTTGCTGGATTTCTTGCTCTTGCTGCTGCAAGGCTACTAATTGTCCTTCGGCGTGTTGTAATTGACGTTGAATAGAGTTAATTTGTGCTGCCTTTTCCTGCTGCAATTGCTGCACTTCTACGGTGGCGCGGGAATGCTCGTGAAACTTGCTTGATAGGGTTTCTTCAGTAGCTTGCAGGCTTTGATATTCTCTGTAGCCGGATGCGATCGCATTTTCTTGGTTCAATAGCT
>Ga0068628_1000055_pt1 | contig 22437 bp, 21 predicted proteins | sample InSIn2gowninarea_FD_77431 | JGI IMG/M metagenome (GOLD analysis project Ga0068628, IMG submission 77431) | Clean room microbial communities from NASA Spacecraft Assembly Facility at Jet Propulsion Laboratory, Pasadena, California, USA -... ... | reverse complement strand
CAACCATACTGGTAGCAAGAGTGGAAGACTCAATGAGGGATATAATCTCCAGAGCACCTGGGGTTGAAGCAGTAAACGGGGAGGGAACGGGGACTACTGAGAATCATGGCTTTATCAACTCTGGGCAGGTCTCCAAACCCCAAGCGCGGGGTCCCCAGCTCCAGATTTGAAAGAGATTCTCGGTATGGATCCATCACAGAAGAATGTCACAAATGTGGACCGGCGATATTTCTCGAATTGATCAAGTGAGAAGCACTGGAGCCCTCGAAAGAAAACTAACAAAACAAAGCCGGCTTCACAACGGAAAGTAAAGGTACATGTAGTGAATTAAGCTTCGGTGGCTGGACAGGGGTAGGCTCGCCTCGCAGTCATCACTTCTGTACTGGGCTAGCATATGCATTGCCATTGGCAAGTCACGGAACGTGGTTCTCGGGCAATACTAACCTACTGCCAAATGCGACGATAGCTTCGATGCATGTGCAAGGAAGAGCGGAGCCGCACGATGACAGAGGCAAATCTGCCATAGCTGAATTGTCTGGTTAGACTTCTTGATTTTGGAATGGCACAGTATGTGGTATTCGGGTACAGTACTTTGTTGAGCTGGCGAGCATGGCAAACAGCGACAGTACTCCGTAGGTGGCAAGCTTGTTTGTGGAGTCTTCCACAAAATCCCCAGACACCAGATGTTTATTTCGAAATTTGTTCCACTTCCCCAGCACTTGATCATCCACAATTGTGCGGATCTTCATCGAACCATGGGAACGTGTTCTGATACGGAAAGTGATGCGCTCGGAGACATTGACTGATATACGCTTGGGTCAGGTCCGAATACAGTACTGGAATGCATTGCAGAATGCACTACTGTATCCCCGTTATCAGTGTGCTGGTAGATTGTACACCTGCGGCGTTCGTGTCCGTACAGTAGCTTGTACAGTACTTCTTGAGCACGTACTGTAAAGTGTAGTCGATACCCTCGAATGTGAGAGGATTCACTATTGACTAGCCATGTTACATACTGCTTTTGGTACACACGAGAAGCAAGTTGACTGACCAAGATATAAGCTACTGTGGGTGTTTTGTTACGGTGGTAGATTCGGAATTTATTCACATGAAAAGTCATTCAAACTTTAGCTTGCTTGTCTCTGTTTGGTGGAAGACCTCAGGCACCAATGCACAACTCGGATTCTGCGGCTCAAATTGAACGAAGCATAAAGGTACCTACGTTGTCACACTGCATAATACAAGGACTAGGCTTGGCAGCCAATGAGGAAGGTACTGTATATATAAAAAAGTACCTCGGTAAACTGGTAGATGAAGTAGTACAGTTTTGGAAGTCGCCGATGGCATGCTGTTGACACCGCTATCTGCAGGAGTGGATCTACAAGGTCCCCTGAGAGCACGAGAGCGGTCTTGTAGAGATGTGCATGTGGTTGATTATACTTGTACTCAGCACTTCTATTGTATGTTCACTAGTTGTCCTTGACTGAGGTCCCTTGCCAGAAGTTTCCAAGTCTTCAAGGCACGAGGAAGAGTACGAACACTTTGACCACCTTCATAAAGTATGGTGTCATTGCGCTTAACTCGGCCCTAAACAAGCAATAGACCGGCTTTCGTTGTGATCAGACGTTTGGCCCAACCATTCCTCCTTACTCGGGTTTTGATCATTTGTCGGCTGATCGTCTTCAAGTCAAAGCCTTGCAAAGACTTGTAGCTGTCGTTATTACCATGGTACAATCAACGGTGCTGGTCGACGTCGTGCCAAGATTTCAATTCTTATACATGTGTATTCAGAATTCAGTTCATTGTTGACTCTTCACAAACTTCTTGTGCTCATAATCAAGCACCAGGTGGTGTTTCCTGAGCCATAGGATCTTTGCCAGCAAGCTTCACGAACAAATCATCGGAAACTTGCTTGATTCCTTTTTTCTGGCGCTTGCTATATGCGTCGTCGGTTTCCTCCTCCTGCTTAATCAAGCCTGACAGCATCAAATGAGATACAGAAGATGACACCGCATGAAGAATGCCACCTTTGTAGTCAAGTCGCGTCTGCACACCACCCATTTCTGGTGCTGCCACTACCTCGAAATCAGGCACACTATCAGCTGACAATAGAAATGAGTTTGTAGTCATATTGATAAAGTGACTAGTGCCATCAGTGTCAGGCCGAAACATCTTCGGAATGACGAATATACCATACACCTCCCCGGGTCTGACACGTTGAAGAAATTGCAATCCAGCTTCGCCTCCAACATCCCGCTTTAGCTCGTTGAACTGCTTGAAGTTTTGCTCCAATGCTTCATCGAAGACACTTGCGAGAGCGCCTCCATGTACCGTATCAGGCCAACCTTCCACACCGAATCCAGCAAAGAACACAAACATGCTGTAGGGTCCATGAGGTGGCCGGAAATGCTTCATAACTGTTATGCCTTGTGTGCCAGACAACCCCCCATGTAGCAGGTGTTGGCTCTGGGAGGAAATTGGCCGTACACTCTCTTCCGTCCATCCTAGTTCGCGTAGGTCTTCCACAAGCGGACTGGTTTCGACCAAGTCCTCTATATCTTCAATAAGTTCTTGATATTCCTCTGAATTTGGCTCATAAGGGGGTTGAAGGTATTCCCATGTCACAACAGCCGTGCCGACTGAATATCCCAACAACAAAGACAGCGCCGTCAAGAATGTTGATCGGATAGCACGTCGTGCGCGTGAAGGTCCTTTTGGTTGGAGAGGTTGGATACCTATCGAAGGTTGTGTTATCGCAGGTTGTGTGACGTTTGGTATGCCGTCGACCGGGTATTGCGAAGGGTGCTGGAAATATTCTTTATGAGGTCCATAGCGGTCATGCTGCGAGCGCACTCCCAGGCTTAGACCAGACAATCTGTAGCGAAGTGAACGACGTAAGACAGATCGCGGCGCAAGCATGAGTATAGATAAGGTGTGCTTTGAAGGAATTGCGTAAAGTCGACCGATGGTTTGACGTTCTAGCGTGGTACCTGTGCAGCGACGACAAAACAAGACGATGCAGGTTTATCGCAGTAAAAATCATAAAGACAATTAGCACTGCTTGGTGTCCAGTCTCGATTGTTTCTGAACACTCCTTAATAGTACAGAAGCTAGAAAGTCAGTGCTGGTAATATCTTGACTAAAGTCGAATTTTACACAACGACAGTAACCAAATCGCATCGTTGCAATGTCTCGCGTTGTTATATTTGAACAACATCTGACTACTACTAAGTGCAAGGTGAACAATTTCTACATCGAAATGCTCTTTTTTTCACGTACACCAGAAACATTGCTCATTGGCTTCGCCACTTCCGTCTTCCATCTCGTTCCTCCACCGGTGATTCAGCACCTCACCTCTCGCGATATTGTAGACGAACCCAAGTTTCTCCTGTGGAATTTGACAACTAGAAAATAAGAGGCACGAACGACCACAAATCTTGTTCTTGCAATTGGAGGTATATTGTTATGTACTTGATGACCACACAAACGCCCAGTGACTTTGCACCTGTCCCTTCCTTGAGTCCACCTTCTAGTGGCTCTTGGGAGCCAATATCAACGCAGTCATTCCATAACACATATGACTTGAACCACCGTTTCCGGTAGAGATTTCGTGACCTTTGGGGTTCGAAGCACTCGTAGCGCGGAAGGTATGTCGAATGCAGTTTCTTCAAGCAACGCGAGTCAAAACAGCACTATGTGGTTGGTGCTGGGTTCATCTGGATGAGGCGTTAGCAACCATACTCTCGCTTCATGCTTGACCGTATATCATACCTTTCTCTTGCCACCGGTCATCGTAACGTTAACGAATCGTCGAGTGTATACCATTCTCTTCTTTGCTCGACCCTTTGGTAGCTTCTTCTTCTCTTGAGGCTCAACCTGCAGCGGAACTTGTTAGAAATCATCCAGCAATATTGATGTCGTAGGCTTATAATTCACGCCACAGTATCGGAACAAGGCAAACGTACTTTTGGTGTTTGAGACTTGACCTTGCCGGCACGGGCGAGGGATCCGTGAACTTTACCCATGATTGCGCGAGGTGTGTAAAGTGTACTGAGATGAGATTGGTGAAGACGAGCCGACTTCTGGAGGTTGAAGAAATGAAGGACGTTGGTGATGGTAAGACTGCGGTCAATCTTGTGCAGGCGGAGAAAACCTTTAAGGTCTAGCGCCTTGGCATTGGACTGAATTGCTTGGTGGTGACTCGATATCGAAATCTTGGTCCTTTTACAGCACTGGACTACTGGCAGTTACCGGCATCAAACAAGGACACATCGGCAGAGAATAGATTACAGACTCGATGTCTGCCGAAAGTGCCGCCTAGCAAGCAGTGTTGTGGTGGCCTGAGAAATCATTGAGTCATCAATATTGGCTCTTCTACTACTCGTCCCATGCTGTTCGAGACGGAACTAACACTGCCACCTCTTTTGGATTGACTCCATTCACTCTCGTTGCGTTGAATAATGAAGCAGTTACAACCTGCTGGTTGTTGCACAAGTGAGCTATGTTTACCACTCTTTCATTGGTTACGTTGTCAGGCGGCCCCCCCCTTTTAGCCGAGCAGGGATATATCCGAACCTCGTGTGGTATGTGTTGACACGAGTCAAGGTAGAGGAAAACAATCGGATCAGAAGGAGTGAGATTCAGGACTGTATGTCAATGAAATCCTTACTCCATAATCTTGAGGATCACCAGATAAAGATACTACTTGATTAATACAGGTAACTGCTTACTTTGGGCGATTGTTAGAATACAATATTAGAGACGGTTGGTGCAGAACAAGATACAAAGCCTAGCATCGACAACAGTGCGGATCAGATACGCAAGGGTCACACTTACGGCATACGCCGAGCCTTTGCTATTTTCAGCTGCCGGATTTGTTCCCGAAGGTTATGCGTAACGTTACACAAATGTCCGAGGACTTGGCCATGTTTAGCAATTTGTTCGTGTATTGCTGTTTCAAGTCCACAAAGTGGCTGTATACACCATTTGTGAGATACGAATGCCATTCTCACTTGCTACCACGACAATATGTGCCACAACTGTGTTAGCGAATTCCCATGATGGTCAAAAGCAACCTTGTGTGGAAAAGAGGAAGACTACACCATAAATCAGGGGACGGACGACTTTCTGCTACCGTGTATGCTGTTGCGAACTTATACACGTACTCAGCCCTGGTCTTTTAGTACCTCCACATCAAGGTACAAGCATGGGAAGTCGTCAACTTATCGGTTCTGCTCGGTGCAGTATCGGCCAGCGCACCGCCTTGTTTGGGTCTAACCAATAAGGCATGCTGTCTAACGCATGAAGCTAATTCTTGGGTGTCTATGTCGCCACTTTCGAGCAAAGCACATAATTTTAGCTCTGTGTTCTCGGCACTGAAGTCAACAACGAGCACAAGTCGTAGCTTGGTGAATGGACTCAATCAGCAACATTAGTTGAACGCGGCAACGAAAGCCCAAAGCGCATAGCTAGCATCTCGTTCGATAAAGGGTTCATTGTATGATAGAGAGCATTTCGCGTTGACTGAGGTAGGCTTTTCCACTGAATGCTTCTATTAATTGGAGATTGCCGACTTGGGGTCTCATAGACGTCGACATGAATTCGAGATGCATCACATCAATTCGTCCACAAAGAAAACCCCGGGACTAGCAGTGCTCAGTCAGAAACCCTACACCTGCATCCGTGTACTGGTGACACGGAGCAACATGACCTCCAATGAACTTCGAATAAACCTTCGCATGGTTTGAAGCCCTACCAACCTCGAGTTGATACAAGAAGCTTAACGTGGTCTTCTGATTGGCTTAATCTGACTCGATATTTGCTAGTTGTACAGTAACTTGGGGGCTGATTGCTGTTGAGTGGCCTGGCGCGCTCGGCCCCAACTTTCACTGGAGGCACTTGTCCTTTTGTCCTGTGTAAGTCGTGGACCCTCGCAGGCCTACAGTACTGTGCGGTTGAATGTTCCAAGGTTTCTGGCTTCCTACCATTTGCTGCAAGATCCAGTATGTGCGGGCAGCGCACGACTAAATCTTTAGCGCATATACGTGCGTGTCTTCGCAGCGTGATGGCAGGTTTCTTGCCTACAAGCGGACCTGATAATGCTCAGCCTTACTCCAAGAAGCGTATGCTGTGGCTCTACACCCTGGTTAGCTATACTTTGGCCTCGCATTAGCTTGCTGTATCGACACAAAATCTTGTTCACACTCCCGATGCCTATTAATACACGATATTGCTCATGGCAGTCGTTCTGAACCTTTGCAAGACCGGTCACATCAACCTCACAGTGCCTCAGATATACTGCTTGTCCGCACTTGTACCTTAGGACTGCCAGCAAAGAGCCAGACATAGCGAGGAAAATGTATCGAGCCTTACCCGAACAACGTTCACGGACCACATTTCATTCCAAAGGTCCTTTACCTGGATGTGGATATAGCATTAGTATGGAAAACTGACAGCTTGCAGAACATGACACCGTCTTGGCGGCCACAGGCCAGCTTCGCTACAAGCCTGCCGCTCTTCGAATACCCATTCTTTTGTCGTTTCTTGCTGTATTTGCCACTTGCGTTGGCATGATTGAATGGACTCTTTCCGACACAACCAGATTTACAACGTCAACTTCACCAACAAGGTCCCTCACTTCCACGACCACTTTGCACAAAAGATCCCTCACAACATACACAACCTGGCTAGATCTGGATTGTGATGAGTTTTATACCTTACCTTGTGCCGGCCATAACTATGCGACAGACCTCGCCACTCTCATCTCAGGCTACTCGCGTTTCTGTAATGGCTTTTCCAGCACCTTTCTGCCATACTCTAAAAGTATGCCTCCATTCTTGTCGACAGAATTGATGACATGGAATAGCCAAGCGAAAGAGAAACAAATCAAAATAGAGTCCATGTTCAAGACGTCACGCATATGCTCCAATCCTGCCGCAGCTTGCAGCGCGAAATGGGCATTAGCTACGGCAGATATCGATGCTAAAATTCCCTATCTGACCTTCGTAGGTTGTTCCTCTAGCATTGTGGACATGGGCTATGGTTGTTGGACTAGCGGCTTGTACACTTTGATCAATGGCACTTCTCTTACGACAACCAAATCGGCTGCCTGTGGTGCCCCTATGGCCTCGCAAATGGTTATCACTACAGAGATCGGAGATGACGACGATATGGATGCTGCTGTTACTCTGCCCACTTATGTCCTCTCAACCGCCACGCGAACTTCCGCGGTGCCCACCTCAGCGGCGAATATCACCACTAATACCGATATGCCATCTGCTAGCTTCTCTCCTTCGATCGTACCTCCAACAGCGTCTCAGACCCCGGATTTTGTGGCTCAGTCTACCAGATCGTCCACTGCTCAAGGTCCTGCTATTTCGGACCATGGCAGTTCATCTAACACGAGATCCACAGTTCCAAGACCACTTGCTCTTTCATCCGCTTCAGAGTTTTATGAGCCCCAAACGACGTCGTTAATTGTAAACAGTACCTTTTTGGCGACGATCTTATCGACATCTAGAGCGCACAACACGACTATGTCAGCTGAGCTATTCAATCGTACCAATTCCTCCCTCGTCAAAACGGCAACATCTCGACTCTTGTTCAGCAATAGTAGCACTATATCTAATGCAAGCACAGGAATCAATATGACAGACATCAGTCGTTACAATGCAACGATGAACACCAACATTTCAACTCCGTCGATGTCTTCTGTGACGAAGGTTGCATCCAACAAAACAACATCAGCTAGCAGTGCCCCTCAATCTACCTTTCACTTGTCATCGTCTGAAGTGATGAAGAAGTCAACATTCACAGCTACTAGCTATTTCTACGCATTGTATCTGCCCCCAATCATGGCCGTATTTATCAAATCGTTTTGGGAAGTTATCGCAGCATCACTGAAGATGATAGAGCCCTTTGAACGACTGGCTAACCCCATAGGCTCTACTGCCAAGTACTCCATGCTTGCACAGTACCTCTCAAGCATCGTATCTTTGGATGCCATCCGAGCTTTGGGCCATCGTCGTCTGCTTCCGATTTGGACAGCAATCATGTATGCCATGCTCGAGACAGTCGCTCCAGTCGCCACAGCGTCGATGACTTGCAAGCCAAAGTCCTATTGTCATGTTAACGGTATACTGCGTCCCTGCAATCCTGCATGGATAATCAAGCTCCCTATGATTCGAGTGGTGGAAGGCATTCTGATATTCTGCATGGTGCTGCTGCTGCTTGTTATTTGGTCAACACGAAAATCCCGCATTGCCGTGGCTTCCAATCCGAGTTCAATTTCTTCTTTGGCGGCACTTCTCAATCACGAACCACTTCTGCGGCTCCTACAAGAAATCGATCCAGATGCAGATGAAGCAGCATTCAGTGCAGCTCTTGAAGGATATTTGTTTCGGTTAGATGAACATGATGATCCCGATGAAGGCCAACCACGTTTCGGCATCGTCAGCACCCGTTCTGCGAAGCAGGTTGATCATTCCGTCCTCGACATGAACTGGCTGCCAACCTCGATCAAGGAGCCCACCATTAGCTACATGCCCATAGAGGGGCAACATCCCGCAACCTCACAACGCTCAAAGCGAAACATTATCTCCAACACGAGGCTTCAGGAACAAATCCAAGCCTACCTCCATCTCATCACTACATCAGCATTGTTCGCTCTCATCCTCGGCTACTACCTCGACAACAACACCGACGGATTCAACGCCTTCCTCAATTCCGATGGTATCGTGCCTAAAACGTTGCTGGTAGGCTTAGCAACCATAGTCGACATCCAGATGAAACACCTGGAGCGTGTCGTGCGTGTCAGCGAACCATTCCGTCGCATGTCCTTGCGCAACGCACGAGCCGAAACAACGATCCTAGTGCCGCTCAACGGTACCTGCTGGTCGAATCTACCACGCTGCTTATACCTGCTCGCCCGTTACGAATTCTCACAAGGCCGCATGTGGTGGCAGTGCGTCGTAAGCATCGTCGCGGCTCTCAGTGACTTCAACATCATCGCCGTCGCGGGCGTGTTGTGGAACGAAGGCCAAACGACCACCGCCTACAACATTAGCGTCTTCGGCTCTGTAGCGCTCACCGGCTGCATTCTCATCACAGGTCTAGTGGCATTGTTCTGGTGGATGAGAGTGCGAGTTTTCCGACAGATGCCCAGACAACCCGATACAATAGGCACAATGTTTTCGTATTTGTGTGCATCTGAGTTCGTCAAAAACTGGGTCAGCAATCCCGACATGCGCATGGAGCTGCTGGATTCAAGTGGAAGGGATGCAGTGATCAAGCGTATGAACAGACGATTTTGGTTCGGGAGGACAATTGGCACTGATGAAAAGGAGCGATGGTGCATCGACTACGATGGAGGTCATTGTGAGGTGGACCGTACTGTGCATATGCAAATGGGTGACGCCAGAGAGACCACGCCTATCAGGCGGCCACGTCCGGGTGCGGTACCGCGCCGCAAACCGGTACCGCAGCGAGTCTCTTGAAGTTAGTGTCAGCAGAACTGTCCATATACTGTAAGCTGCGGTATCAGAAGCGTCCTTTTTGATCGATTCTGCCCATTGCTCGTGTACTCTCACCACCTGGGACAAGCATAGGTAGTTGGCTCTGATCGATGAAAAGCTTCACATCGCTCATGATATCTTGTCTGGACAAATTGGGAGCGACTACTCACAACAACACTTAGAACCCCGTGCTTAGTTATCCATGGAAGCATTATGCTCTTCAAAGACAGCAATACGACCTGTTACAATTACCGTACTCACGACGCTATGAATTCGCGGCATTCATTCTTCCTCATCTGTCTCGAGTCTGCGCATGTAGTGCTTCAGCGATCACTTGAAAGTATAAGGCATGTCTTCTGCCACCAACACTCACACCCACAAGTGTCGAAGAGGGGTTTTAGAGTCTTGGCTTGCTGTGCAGTGTGTCCAATGGAGGGCAATCTCTCAAACTGTGTGCCGCCAAGTCAGGTAAGCGAACGTGAAGCGAAGGATGTGCCAGTCAACCAATCGCGAGCCTGCATGGATGAAGGGCCCCTGAACTCCATGGTACACTCGAGTACTAGTTCGGCGCTCGGGATGCCAAGCATCTGATTCCGCCTGGCAAACGTCCTCGGAATGCGACTCTTGGCCTCCCATCCGAGTGTAAGCCGACGTCTTCGAAAAGCATCTGCGCAGCGAGGACGACGAGAGCATGACACCGGTTTGCCACAACGCCCTATCAAAATTAGCAGTATACATTCTGCGCGAAGTCATCGCTGACGAGACAGGGCTCGCTCAAGTCATCGTTCTTGACTTATGATCATCGTTCAGTAACGATCTGGAGGTGCGTTTGAATCGACTTCCTGCGGCCTCCCTCATTCTCCACATCTGTGGCCGAGCTCATGCAGTAAGAACTTATCTAGCTACACCTTGTTGCACGAGCTGTGCGATGCGTGCTCTACTGCCTTGATCGGTGTCAGCTGCACAGCCAAGTTCAAGTCGAGATGCACGAAGTAAGCAGCAACGCATCAGATTGCTGAGAAGGTGTGGGTGCAGGTTGACGATGCCACGAATCTGTTTTTACTCGGGGATCGAACTTGCCTCGACAGGCCTTTCCAAAGACTTTTCAACAAGTACTTATATCTCGACCTGCACATTCTGAATCAGTCCTTAGTTTTCCCAATTGCTCATACTTTCTTCCAAGAAGAGAGCCATGTCAGATATCACCCCACAATCGGAAATCATGGCAGACTCTACGTATACACCAGACAATGTTGGTGTTATCAATCCAAGAGCTTTGACTGAAGCGATCTACGGTCGAAGGATTGACTGGAATGACGTGAATGCCAATGAAATCATTGAGAACGTTCTTCATATGAGATACGAAGAACTTTTTGACATCAAGAACGAGTCTCCTCTGTATGCAGGAATGAAGCTGGTCGCCGACAACAAGATCGAACCTGTTGGACCGAGTGCTGTCAAGATCGTCGAGTCTAACACTACCACTGATGCAAGTGTAGAGCTTAAAGACCTGGGAATCAACACTCTGGATGATCTCAAGATCATAAGCTCAAAAGTTCATGGAAACCACCTCCATCTCGTGCATGAGGTTCCGGCCAAGTACCGTACCCTGACCAATCTGAAAGTCACCAAGCAGATCCTGGACTTTGCCGTTCCTAACAACAAGTTCCATACGGATTCACCGTCAGCTTCGAGTCCGCCATGGAATGGTCCAGCTAGTGGCACCTGGGTGTGGCGAGACATCGGCGACTGGGCACGTAACGGCCTAACCTACAGTGATCCTCGTCAAGGCAGCATCGCAAACTGCTACCACATTGCTGCACAAGCTGCGGTAATCTGGTCTACGCCTTCGCTGATTCAAGCTCGTAACGTTGATGGACAGGTCACCATCAAATTCTATACCAAAGGTGGCGGAAAAGATGGTGGTTCCAACCAAGACATCACAATTTCCGAAAACATTCTCGTCGACGTTGCTAGCAACCAACCTTTTGGCTGTCGTTCGAATGACCCTGGTGAACTCTGGCCGAGTTTGTACGAGAAGGCTTTCGCAAAGTGGATCTTACACGACACTCATGATAAGCCAGACATCAGTCAGACAGCGTATGGTGACTGTGTCAAGGCTTGCGCCCAGATCACAGGCAAAAGTCCTGTCTACTGGTATAACAATTCGCAGACCGCGTCGCAACTATATCAACTGGTACGGCAACATAGTGCAGGCGGCAAGACGATCTACCCAATGGTGGCATGGACCTATGCAACCGCTCCAGCAGGCTTGAACTACAGCACGTCAAACATTGTGGGAAATCATTGCTACACCGTTCTGGGATGGTATTTTGCCACCGGGAAACAGTACATTGTTCTTAGAAATCCATGGGGATTTACGGAGCCAGCAGGACCAGACACACTTCAAGGTGTTGTGACGTTCTTGCAGGGTGGTGTCTGGGTGCCTATTAGCATGATCGCGAACGATGGTGTGTTTGCGATCACGGACGTAAGCTTCAAAGCCTACTTCCAGGGCATCGGAGTAGCGAAGTAGCGAAGCTCGTCTACACATGTTCTGCAAACTTGAAAATGTGCACATCTCAATCGTGTTGTATCATCGTAGCAATATCATTTACTTTTCTGACAAACGCTTCGTCGGAAATGCAATGTCAACCATTATTCCGGACTCGCTTTCACGTGACATGGACCTATGTCTCCCACGGTTACTAACGAACCAATAGTAGCAACGGCGACACATCGAAGAGTCTCAACACTTTATGCTATATATAAGAAGCTACGAGAGCGGCGAGTCAACTATGCAGAATGTGCATGTCACAGCTTCCTCACGGTGGATCCAATGAGTCCATGCCATTCATTTATGTACATAAGTCCATGAGGTCACTTTGAGTCTGAGCATATTGAGCATCGTGTTGAGAGAAAAGCAATGGTCTGAGAAGGGAGCACACTTCGGATTTCTATAGCTCAACATACATACCAAAGAACCATGTACCGAATGCGCCCATTCTGATCCTACTGGCGATGCAAGCTTGGTATCGTTTATCTACTGTTTTACTCTACTCTGAATAATAATACAGCTATCCTGTTGGCGTACAATGACTGGGATCTTGACTTCGGTCAATCAGCGCGTGGTTGGCTACGCGTGCTCGATCGGCCCCGCATCGCATGTCGTGCATGGTGTACTGTAGACAAAAAAATTCCACCATTTGACATTTTCGTGAGCAGTCCCACCACCCTGTTCGTGCTTGTATTTATTCACCCCTCTACTTTGTTCACAATCTTGAAATTTGAGTCACTTTACCAAACTTGGGCATCATCTGTTATATAGCCCAATTGCAATCCTGTTGTTTCTTCTACGGCCATATATTCCCAGGTCATTCACCAGAAACTTCCATACATTAAGAGCAGGACTCACGTCCAATACCGTCAGGATGGTTCAATCGTGCGTGCAACCACAATATCCAAGTTGAAACAGTCTCTAACAGCTAGCAGATCTATTCTTGGTTTCCCTCGTATGGGTGCCAATCGGGAGCTCAAGAAAGCTACCGAAGCATACTGGGCAGACAAACTCTCGCAGGAAGAGCTATTGAAAGAGGGCAAGAGACTTAGGCTAGAGCACTGGAACATTCAGAAAAATGCTGGCATCGATATCATTCCAAGCAACGACTTTGCTTTCTATGACCATGTCCTTGACCACATCCAAATGTTCGGTGTCATTCCAGAGCGATACAACAAGAACAACCTTGCACCTATTGACCAGTACTTTGCCATGGGACGAGGTCTTCAGAAGCCAGACCAGGGTGTCGATGTCTCCGCCCTGGAGATGGTGAAATGGTTCGACTCAAACTACCACTACGTCAAGCCGACGCTCCAGGACAACCAGACATTCAAACTCGCTGAGAACCCCAAGCCAGTTGCCGAATTCAAGGAAGCAAAAGAGGCGGGCATTAACACAAGACCTGTCATTCTAGGACCCGTCTCTTTCCTTGCCCTTGGAAAGGCCGACCGTGGCCAGACCATCGAGCCAATCTCTGCTCTTGATAAGCTTCTGCCTATTTATGAGGATCTCCTCAAGCAATTAAAGGCTGCGGGTGCTGAGACTGTTCAGATAGACGAGCCTGTCTTGGTCTTCGACCTTCCATCAGAGGTCAAGAACGCCTTCAAGCCAGCATACGAGAAACTCGGTGCCCTTGGTGACGCCGCACCCAAGATCGTCCTTGCTACCTACTTCGGTGACATCGTCCACAACATCGATGTGCTCAAGAACTTGCAAAGCCTCTATGCTATTCATGTTGATCTGGTCCGAAACCCGGAGCAGCTTGACGAAGTCGCCTCCGCGCTTGGCTCACACCAAGTCCTGTCTGCTGGTGTTGTTGATGGTCGAAACATCTGGAAGACCAACTTCAAAAAGGCAATTGAACTTGTCGAGACCGCTGTCCAGAAGCTTGGAAAGGATCGTGTCATTGTTGCAACATCCAGCTCGCTGCTCCACACTCCTCACTCCTTGGACTCCGAGAAAAAGCTCGACCCTGAAATTGCGGACTGGTTCAGCTTTGCTGTGCAGAAGGCTTCAGAGGTTGCCACTATCGCCAAGGCCGTCACTGAAGGTCCAGCTGCCGCTCGAGAGCAGCTTGAGGCCAACGCCAAGTCCATGCAGTCCCGAGCTTCTAGCAAACGAACCAACAACCAGACCGTCAAGGAGCGACAACAGAAAGTCACCGAACAGATGCATAACCGACTCGCACCTTTCCCTACTCGTATCGCTGAACAAGAAAAAACTCTCAAGCTCCCAAAGTTCCCTACCACTACCATTGGCTCCTTCCCACAAACAAAGGAGATCCGAATCCAGCGTAACAAGTTCACCAAGGGTGAAATCACCGCTGAGGAATACGAAAAGTTCATCGAGAAGGAGATCCAGGACGTCGTTAAGATCCAGGAAGAACTTGACCTTGATGTCTTCGTCCACGGTGAGCCGGAACGAAACGACATGGTTCAATATTTCGGTGAGCGACTTGATGGGTACGCGTTCACTCAGAACGGGTGGGTTCAATCCTATGGTTCTCGATGTGTCCGACCACCGATCGTTGTCGGTGACATTTCTCGACCTGCACCAATGACCGTGAAGGAGTCCAGTTACGCTGCCTCTATCTCTCCACGACCAATGAAGGGTATGCTTACAGGCCCAATCACCTGTCTGCGATGGTCATTCCCTCGTGACGATGTTCATCAATCTGTCCAAGCTCAACAGCTGGCTCTCGCCCTCCGTGATGAGGTTGTTGACCTCGAGAAGGCTGGCGTCTATGTCATCCAAGTCGACGAGCCGGCTCTTCGAGAAGGTCTCCCACTGCGGACGGGTAAGGAGCGAACTGACTATCTCAAGTGGGCTGTTGACTCTTTCCGTCTCGCCACTTCAGGAGTTCAGAACGGTACCCAGATCCACAGTCATTTCTGCTACTCCGAGTTCCAAGATTTCTTCTACGCCATCGCCGCCCTCGATGCTGACGTTCTGTCGATTGAGAACAGCAAGTCTGATGCCAAGCTTCTGAAAGTCTTCGTTGATGAGGCCTATCCTCGACATATCGGACCTGGTGTCTATGATATCCACTCTCCCCGTGTTCCATCTGAACAGGAGATCAAGGACCGCATTGCAGAGATGTTGAAATACCTCAAGCCAGAACAGCTCTGGATTGACCCTGACTGCGGTCTCAAGACTCGACAGTGGAAGGAGACTAAGGCTGCGCTAGTCAACATGGTGAACGCTGCCAAGTACTTCCGTGCTCAAGAAGCATAAGTGCAATGCTTGATTAGGGTTTGGCGTTCAACATTGGTGTAGGACAAATTAGCAAGTAACGATAAAAAGTGTTTCAACATGATACCACTACAGCGTGGGGGGCTCGCTAACCTAAAAGTCGATCTTAACATCGGCAGGCGTTCGGGTTGGCAGGGCGAAATCGAAGGCGAAAGTGTTCTACAATGGCACGATGAGCATGAAGATGATGAGATGATGATTAGTCATGTTTGACACGACGGTATCATGTTATGCATTCAACAATGCATAGCTGAGACTTTTCAAGTAGCAGTTAACAATGGAAAGCTGTTGGCAATTGCTAGACCTGTTCACTTCATACTTAACGAATCTTTCTACTCGTGCAATTAAGATGACAGCTGTATCTACCTTATGAATTGATGTAGTTGGTAGTGTTCCTCTGGATGTTAGTTATAGGGATCATTCCAATAATGTTCCAAGAATTACTCATGATTCTCAATGGAGTGGCTATGCATCGAAAAGATGCCAACTGGGTCCTTGATGCGACTTGGCGACAGATGATTGAGCAGGGGGATGAGCATTGATGCTCGAGAAGAACTGTACTTTACAGTAGGGGAAATTACCCAAGCTGACAAGGCTGACCAGATTTGCATCGGAATCGACGATAATGATCCGGAGTTTAACCAGTTTAATGGAATGATTATCACCCCAGCAAATGATTCACAGAGAGCACGTTGTTGTCCAAGCTTTGGCATACTTCGACACAGCAACAACCAAACTCCTTTCACTTTGTCAAGCAATGTTGATCAGTGCGGTCTATGATCTATTCTGGATGGGACCATCATGACCCGGTATATTCAAGTCATGATCGACATTAATCTACGAGTACTGGGCACCATGTCTCACGAGAAATGTACGACAAATTGATACCCAGCGCTTCTCATGTTGCAGAAAAGCGAGGCAGTACTTACCTACCTTACTGATGTTACTACTAACTGGCAAGCACGAGCAATACCATGATTTCCTTGTCACGAACAAGAATGCGGTTGCTCGTTATCAACACTGATCCCCTTTGCTCCCCTCTTCCGCCTGGTTCTACCTTGCAACAACGTCTATTGCTACCTGTAATTATACTCATGCATCGATAACAATAACGAGAAGCATAGAACACACGATATCATATTCATCCCTTCCGAGCGTGGACAACGGTATTCGACAAAGTCACCAAAATGCGCAGGTCATCCACCCTGCCACTCCTCTGTACGGCAGCATCGCTGATCCTCACCTTTCTCTGTCTTTTCTCCGGCTCGTCACGCGGCTTCCTGCAGAATGGCGACCTTCTTACGCTGAACATGTCTCGTCTGGGCCACGATGTCGATATCTTCAACACAACCGACAGTGATGGCAGCTTTCTCGATAACCTGGTTAACAACGTTCAAGGTGATATCAACGACCTCGCGACCGATATTACCAGCGACATCGCTTCCTCCCTCAACCTATCCGACTTCTACTCTGTCCACATGATGAATTACTGCAAAGGCACCTACAGCCCAAACGCGTCCTTAGCTGCAGAGAATGGAAGCCATGTCACGAGAAAAGCAACATACTGCTCTCCTCGAAACGCAATGTTTCATTTCAACATCACCAAAATTGTGCAGGATGCGTTACCCAGTCCAATCACTCTGTCCTCCATCACCTGGCCCAAATCAATCACCGATGCGGAATCCACAATCCGTATGGCCAGCATTGCAGCTGAAACTCTGTATATCATCGCCATCGTACTAACCGGCCTTGCACTCTTCAGCGCAATCGCCAGCCTCATGACAACCGGCCGCCTAAGCGTCTGTTTCAACACCGTCATCAACGCCCTATCTTTCACAGCCTTACTGCTCGCCAGCGCCGTCGCAACAACAATCCTTGTCAAAGCTGTTGATGCTTTCAATGCGTACGGTACCGATCTCGGCATACACGCCACCCGTGGCAAGCGGTTCTTGGGCACGACTTGGACAGCGACGGCGTTGATGTTAGTTGCTACGACCACATCATTGGTACAAGTTTGTGTGGGCATGCGGGGTGGTAGGGGTTCTGTCTCTGGAAAGGGGATGGGACATGGTGCGTTCTAATTTGTCTGCCGTAGATTTCGTGGCTACCATAGCACGAATTTTGTAACGGGCTCTGTTGGTACCTTGGGAGTCGTATTGACCTAAGTAGCTTCTAGACAACTCTCGTATTACAAGCACACTACACATGAGAACAAGCAAGTCTGCCACGACCATTCCTAAGGCCGAACTAGATGGAATGGAATACCCCATCCTCTGTGTGTAAGTACCAGCCTACCTACCTACCTACCTACCTAGATAGCGCATTACAGACCAGTGCACTGTCGCAGCCGATACCACAACCGTAACAGAATCCAACACAATAGAGCAGTAAGCGTGGCGTATGTCCGTGTATTGCCGGACCGAGCAAAGGAATACAAAAAGAACGGGAAGCAAAAGTACACGAGTTGAGCTAGATAGGGGGACTACTGTATGTTCTTTTGTAGGAAGGGTAGTTCGTGGTGGAGATGTAAGTTAGCGAGGTAATACAGCGGTACAGGAGTAGGTATAGTACAGTAGTGTAGTCGTAGTGGTACTGTAAGTAGGTGCTGTTCATACACGTACATAGACTCCGTGAGTGAGATACTCGTATATGGGTAGGTACCACAGGTAGTAGGGCACATGCACTAGTAGCTGAGTTTGTACCTGTGCGTTCATTTACTGTACGGCGAGTATAGAGCAGAGCAGAAGAGTGAACACTGACGTTGATGATCACACTCAGGATACAGTATACTGACTGTACCCTACCTAAGTAGGTACCCAGGTGTCTTATGTAAGGTATGCAGATGCTAAATGAACGCTCGATTGTATCATGCTACGCTAATCTAGACTGTTCATATCTACTTCCATCATCCATTCACTCATTCAACATTTCTGTTTCGAAGTAAAGGCTTTCTATCCTCCTATTCAATCTCCTCCCTCGTCGGCAAGTCAATAGCACGGTACAGCAAGATCAGAGCACTCGCACCCTCCCCACCACCCGACAAAGCCAGGATACGTTCAGCATCAACCTCAGTAACCTTATCATCATTAAACCACCACCATTTCCCATCTTCTTCACGACGTTTCCCACCAGGAGCTTTGAGGTCGTCAACCATACGGCCTTCCTTTTTGACGAAGCTGGTGTAATGGCCGCTGTCGGCGCTGGCACCTTGATGCGTGATTACGCCGCGTAGTTCGTAGACACCGGATTTATTTGCGCCGTCGTCAGCAGCGAGTTGGGGATCGATGACGGCGTATAGTTCCTTTTTGGCTGCTTTTATGGATGCTTCGCGCTCGGCTTCGTATTCAGCGTCTGTTTTGTAGACGTCCATGTCGTTGTTGGCTTCGGGTTCGGGTTTCTTCTCCTTTTTCTCTTTTTGTTCTTTTAGCTTTGCGATTGGGGCAGCTTCGACGGCCTTGGCGGCGTCGTTTTTGCGGTCTTCTTCTTGTTGGTGGGCGCGCTTTTGGCGTTTGCGTGCACGTTCCATGTCTTGTTCGTCTTTGCGGATGTTGCGGATTTGGTCACGGACTGGGACGAGGCGCTTGCGGAGGTCCTCGGTGCAGTATTCGACTACATCGAGTTCTTCGGGGAATGTAACTTTCTTGAGAATTTTGGCTTTCTTCTGGACATCTCGTTTCCAGAAGAAGCGGACGAAGTGCACGGTGAGGTATTTTGGTAAGCGGGACACGCGAGAGGTCTTGGTGTAGATCGCGTCTTGGCCGAGAGTCGGGCTGCGCTTTTCGATTTGTTCTTTCAGACCGGCGAGGATGCCGTCGCGAAGGTGGTTGATTTCATTGTCAATGTGGCAATTGAGTTTGAGGAAATTGTCAGTGCCTTTCACGACCTCTTCTTGTTCTGCGGCTTCAGGTGGAGCAGTTTCGGTCTCGAAGGTGCCTTGCATATAGTTCTCGACGAAGCCAAGGGAGGCGTCAGCTTGTGTGTTACCTTCGAGCTTCAATTTGTCACGGAGCTGGTGTAATATTTGAGACCAGGCTTCTTCTGCGTCCTGTTGGGCGTAGCCATGACCAGTCCTAGCTTTCTGTGCGAATTGAGGATATGCTGTTCGAAGGGCGCTGAGGAAGACTAGTGGTGGGAACCCTTCCTGTGTGTCGGACATTTGCTTATATAGATCTCGTAAAGAACCAATCAGGTCACTTGAGGAACCAATGCCACCGAGACCAAATTGGGCGAGATTTTGCAGATTTGCTCCGCCAGAACTGCCTTCTTTGTACGCCAGCAACTGTTGCTGCATTTCAGGCATACTTTTCAATACCTGCAGTGTGGAGTTCATATAACATGTGTTTCCTAGGTTCTGCAAGCCTGCAGGCGTAGCCCCGACCTGCTTTGCCAGTTCTGCGTCCGTCATATCTTCCAAGAATTTGGGCTTCTCGACAGGAGCTATCAGGCTCGCACCTTTGTCGGATGGAGTTCCCATCATCATGAATATCTGGCCAGGTTTGGCGTTGAGCTTAGATAGGTCTGTGTCATCCTTCAGTTTGCCACCTTTTATCAGAAGTGACTGTCTATCTGGTTCGACCCCCGTCAAGGAGAAAAGTTGCATTTTGAGTATTTCGCCATTCGTGGTAGGGTCAAGTTCGACATCGTACTTCTTGCCCTGGTGTTTAATTACAACTATTGGAGTCAGTCAGTGAGTCAAGTCTTTCTGAACAGGTAGACTCACTCGGTATGGTTGCCATTTTGAAGCTGGGAAGATGATGTATCAGACTTGACAAATGTATGGGGAGAAAAGTCAAGGACCAGTGGGTGTTATGATGTTCAACGAATGTGGCACAAGTACAGATTTATGTGGTTGCCCACTCGATGACACTAAAATCGCGGCTAGCCTCGTCGATATCGTTTCAGCCTTATATTCATATACCTTCGGGGAACGGACGTGGGGCTTGATTTCATGTCTACGTACGGCACTGCAACACACAGCTCGAACTGACTGAACAAAACCCGTGGACAGAGAACGGCCACCAACCTAGGAAATCCGACCGATCAACAAAGTCAGATCTTAGCGACCCAGGAGGCCAGCTAACCACCTCATAATCATGGTTCGCGCTTCAGTGCAGCATGAATGAAAGCACATACTGACAACGACAGTCACAATCACTCCGACCATACCTACAGTGTGTGAGGTCATCTCTGACTGCTGCTCTTTCTTTGTCAAATTTCGCTTCCCAAGCTTCTGAACGACACAATGTTCCAGAGATTGAGGCTGTCACATCTCCCGAACTACTGTTAAACCCATTAACGATAGCGAGAAACGAGAACGAGAAAGTTTTGATAGAACCAAGTGTAAACAGTGTCAGAGTCAGCATAAGGATAAAACAGGCAGACGAGATCGAACATGTGTTGGTGCATAAATTCACCCGGTTTTTGACCCAGCGAGCCGAGCCCTTTTTCATCCTAAGACGGAAGCCGATCAAGGTACTTTACACTTTGCAAGTCGCATATCCCATGGCTCACAGAAGATAGGGCTATGATATTTCCTTTCTGATCACGAACACTCATACTGAAGAGATGCTGAAACACAAGTTGGTGGATTTTATAATACAGTTTATGGAAGAGGTTGATAAAGAAATTTCAGAAATGAAGCTATTTGTGAGGACCTATTGGATTGTGGACTATTTATGACTAACAACCACTAGTTGAACGCTCGAGCGAGATTTGTGGCCGAGTCCTTCTTGACACCAGTATGTGGCGGATCTTGCTGTTTGTTATTGCAACTAACGCGTGACGCAGTTTGACTGAAAACCTTCACCCAATTCAAAAGTTGTCCCTAGAGAGACGCGGCCTCGATACGACGCTCACTCTTAGAGCTTCGCTAACGTTTTACATTTGGGCATCGCATGCTATGGCATGGCGAGCACCATAATTTCTTAGCTGCGAAGTATATGTAAGTGCAGAACGCTGAGCTAGGAAAATCATTCGTCAAAGTACCTACACAAATCTCAGAAGCCTTGTAGATGGGCAGGTATGTGCTAGGCTGGTGGTAAAAGCAGTTTCAATTGAGCGTTTAGTATGCTACGACAGAGGTCTTCAAGATGACGGTACGACTGCGAGTTCACCAGATGCTTCATACTACTTCTTGAGACGGGAAAACCAGACCTACAGGCTAGTTGTAAAGTACCAACCAGGTTCCTCAGGTATTCTACAATTCACATCTTCGAAAGCAGCGGTAACAATCATGTGTGTTTCTGTTCCGGTAAAACAGAAGTTCGCAATGCTACCATAAGTCAGGAACGGCGCACGAAGGTCGAGTAGACCTTCACTCAGCTTTCTAACATTTCCACTCATGATTGACATGATGTTCTCCTCTTAATTGTCACCTAATTTTCCCATAACTTCGTCCCCCTCTTACTTGCTAATCACCAACCCGACAATAACACGCTCACTCTATTGTCAATTTGTCACCATGCATATGGATCAACATCCTTTCCGCGGGCTAACTGGCTGCTCTAACTCACGTCCTGCGTCTTTCGCAGTCCACCACTCTCGTCCAACCTATCTACCACCCAGCAAAGACTCGCAGTTGCACCAGATCTATCAGACAAGGTGTAATTTGATTCATCCCTCCACAATGGTCGCGACTCTCCCTCCTATTCCTACGCTTGGAAACAGCTCGCTTGCCATAAGACCAGGTCAGGCACTTGTCTCATCTGGAAACACGATTGCTGTACCCTCACCTGCCGCAATACCAGAAGTATCCGGCTATTGTTTTATCAATGGAAAAGCCAGAGACAACATCAATGGCAAGTACTTGAAATATGTCCTACAGAACAAGGACATCGACCTTGGGAAAGAACCGCCATTCCGGACGATCACGAAGGACGCAAGATTTGCTACATATGGTGTGGTCAAGATCAATAATGTAAGCTTCGACATTTCGTTGAATGCAATCAGTACGAAGCTACATTCAGCAAGAGTCGTTGCAGTGTATCAATGCACAGCCAACATATACTGACCACATTTATGCAGATCCCATTCACTGTCAATTATCAGGAAATTGTCCACTTCGACAACCGATTTGCCCCGACCCCGATGATCAAGAAGAATCATGATGGGTACCCT
>Ga0068628_1000052_pt1 | contig 22562 bp, 20 predicted proteins | sample InSIn2gowninarea_FD_77431 | JGI IMG/M metagenome (GOLD analysis project Ga0068628, IMG submission 77431) | Clean room microbial communities from NASA Spacecraft Assembly Facility at Jet Propulsion Laboratory, Pasadena, California, USA -... ... | reverse complement strand
TCTGTGCTCTCTGTGTTTCCGACACTCTGTGCTTCTCTGTGTTACAAAAAAAACTTTCCCTGGCAACGCGTTGAAAGACGTCAATGACTTTCAAAGCACTTCTTTTAACACAAAAGACACGGAGGGAGGGCAACACAGAGAAATACAATGAGGCTGTTGAAAATATGGTATTCAATGAATACTCAAACGCCTCTGTGCTCTCTGTGTTTCCTACACTCTGTGCTTCTCCGTGTTACAAAAAAAACTTTCCCTGGCAACGCGTTGAAAGGCGTCAATGACTTTCAAAGCGATTCTTCAAACACAAAGCCACGGAGCAAGTGCAACACAGAGAAATCCAATGAGGCTATTGAAATGGGGGTATCCACTAAGTACTCAAACGCCTCTGTGCTCTCTGTGTTTCCTACACTCTGTGCTTCTCTGTGTTACAAAAAAAACTTTCCCCCAACACCACGCTTTGCAATATATCCAGCGTTGATAAAGGAAAGCGGAAGCTTTTCAATTTTATCTAAATAGCATTGGTTAGAAAAACCCGGTATATCCAGAGTAAGAGTGATGCAGTTTTGTTAAAAGCGCAGCTCTAACTTCTTCCGTTATAAAAGCCGCCTTCAATGCGTTAACGTTGCAATTATAAAAATCTTTGATAGTCCAGTTGAAATGTTCCTGAAGCTTGCTATACTCTTTCGTGAGCGTGGTATCAGTTATAGTCCTGGTATCAGTGCTAACGCTTAAGGATACCTGCTGCCTGTAGAGCATGTCTATGGGATGATCTTTAAATTCGTTGTAGATATTTATTTGAACGTTACAGGTTGGACATATCTCCAGGTGAATCTTATTATCACGAAGATGGGCCACCAGCTTTTCATCCTCGGCACTTCGAACACCATGACCAATACGTGTGGGTCCAAAATATTTTAATGTTTCCCAGACACTATCTGCCCCTTTGGCCTCCCCTGCATGGGCCGTGCAAAAGATATCTTTCTGGTGGGCATATTGAAATGCCTCGAGATGGTTAGCAATGGGAAATCCGGCTTCATCTGCGGCAATGTCGAAACCCGACACATTGGTGCCCCGAAATTCCTCTATCAGTTTAACGGTCTCCATGCTTTCTGCCGCGGAATAATGGCGAAGCGTACACAGAATTAATCTTGCCTCAATGCCTGTTTGTAATATGGCCGCAGTAGTTGCTTCTTCTGCCGCAGCAACCACTTCATATGGTGTCAATCCGCCCTCAAGATGTTGAAGCGGAGCGAATCTTATTTCGGCATACAACGTATTGTCAGCCTTCAGCTGTCGGAATAGATCATGAACCACCAGCTGTATCCGGTCTTTCGTTTGCATCAACGCAAAACCTTTTACTGCCCTTGTAAGGAATTCAGCAAGATTGGTGCATTTGGTGGGGGCAATATAATCTCTGCGATATTCCTCTATCGAAACAGAGGGATCGATCTGCTGCACCACTTCGTAACTTAAAGAACAATCCAGGTGAAGATGCAGTTCTACTTTCGGTAAGTTATCAAGTGGGTTCATTAGTTAAAGAAAGATAAAATTTCAGAAATGGCACTGATCTGTTTGAAGTTTTCATGCTCTACAACACTCTCCACTTTTTCATGTGCCCATGTTGTATGATAAGGAACATGAACGCCATGGCCGCCGATAGCGAGCACCGGCAGTATGTCTGACTTTATCGAATTTCCTATCATCATAAATTCAGCGGGTTGTATGTCAAGATGTTTGATCAGTTTCAGGTAATCACTTTCTTTTTTATCACTCATTATTTCTGTATGGTGAAAATAATGATCGATACCTGATTTTTTTAGTTTTCGTTCCTGGTCCAGCAGGTCGCCTTTTGTAGCAACAACGAGTTTGTAATTTGGTGAAAGAGATTGCAATACTTTTTCAACGCCTTCCAGCAACTCTATCGGTTTATCCAAAAGCTCTTTGCCATATTGCAGTGCTTTTTCAATGATCTCTACATTCAGCGTTTTGTTAGACACACGAATGGCAGTTTCCACCATAGATAGCATAAACCCTTTTACTCCGTACCCGTATAGAGCAAGATTTTGAATCTCAGTTTTAAACAGCTCCTGCGAAACGGAATGGTGTGGCAGGTAGTCTTCCAGCAGCGAGCAGAACTTCGTTTCTGTTTCCTGGAAGTAAGGTTCGTTTATCCATAACGTATCATCAGCGTCGAACGCAATTACTTTTATACTCATGTTTCAAATTAAGATTAGAATGCAAGATACCAAATAGCAATCGGCTATCAGTTGCCGGATACAACTTGTTCTGTCGTCTCCGGTTGCTGATAGCCGATAGTTGGGCGCCTTCTTATTGGTATTGAAACACTTTCCTGCTTCTGTAAAGGTGCTGCCCTGAAGTATAACCTTTGTAGCTTATATACACTTCGGCCGGGTAGCCATCCGCGTTATACAGATATTCATACTTATACGGAACTGATGTCGGGAAACCACCGGAATAATTCTTTGTTTGTTTAACGAGGTTATTTTTTGAATCCTGGGAGAGATAGATGTCGGGATATCCCAACATCTGGTATGGATTGATATTGTTGTCATACTCATAAGCGCCCGATTCTGATCCGTTTGTAGATGTTCTCGCATTGTCAGATATCCTGTTACCGTTTGTATGTTTCACCTCATAGGTCATCGTATTTCCATTGCTAAAGAGATAATCAAAATGCGTTTGATTGATGTTACCATTTTTCGAATATTCAACCGCACCATGAATCTCCTGGTCATAGCTTTTGTTGCTAACATTAATGATCTTACTACCTGCATAGCCAAAAGCAGTAAAGCCGTTGCGAAGATTGTCACCATTGAATCGTATGATGCTATCGAGCTGCGTGCCTGAATAACTAAAATTGTAAACATTGGTAAGTGGAAGACCGCTAACGATTGTAGAGCGCTGGTAATTTTTAATCTGGAGTAACCTGTTATTACCATTGTAAAAATATTCTGTGCGACTATCCTCCTGCAACCCGCCGCCATTCTCAATAAAAGAAGTTTCTTTTATCAATCTCAGGGGTTGTCTTGTACTTTCCAGTGCCACCAACATGTTGTTGGTCACCTCTGCCCTGCTTAATGATTTGCTGATTACCGTGTTCCATTTCGCTATTTCAAAACGAGCGGTAACAAACTGCTCAGGGATATTCACTTCGTTGAGGCCTTTTGCAAGCTCAACATCCTTCGTCCAGTGTTTGCCGTCTGTATCAGTTGCATCAATTTTTAATTTACCCGGAAGACTATCGTACACCACCTGTGCAACAGTTACTTTCAGGTGGAGCTTCAATTTAAGAAATCCCATTTTTCCAAATTCATCATCGGTGTAACCAAAAACTGTGGCAGTCTCATCCTTGTTTATTTTAAGCACCTGCACGGGAACTGTTGTCGTTTGTTTATCGGTAACGCTCATGTCCAAAGACAAGGGTTTAGTTACCTGGCCCGCTTTCAAGGTGTTAACTTTAGGAGCAGCATAAAGTGCGGTATCAGAATTTTTTACTACGATCAGGCTGGTCAATTTATAAGTGCCTTTTGTGAGTTCCAGCTTATCGGTAATGAAGCCGGTTTGCGATACCTGCAGGTTTATTTGCTGGTTTTTAACTACCAGTTCGCCAGCACTATTTTCGATGCTGATGGATGCCTTGTAATTTTCAGCCGTCGCAGCAATTCCCTGCAAAGTAAACTGAACAGCCGTAGGTTCTGGCAATGCCGCATCGATGCCAGGCAACGCTTTATCAATTGATTTTGAACATGAAGTCAATAGCGTTCCGGCTACACATACCATCGCCACATAATTTCTAAAATTCCGAACCAGAAAATTCTTTGTCATAAGATCCCATTTTATTTTTTAATTGTTGCTGTTAGAACGATTCTGCAGCGAAGATTAAAAATTAAGGGATGGTGATGATCATGAACCGGCATGATATGGCATTTTCAATGGATAAACTGTAGCAGTGAATGTAACCAGCAATAATTGTCTAATGCCATAGGCGCATGCGGCGGGCTGGATATGTGAAGGAACAAAGCCTCAATTTCAGTAGATGTACAATGAGTTTAGAGAGGTCAGGCAAATAATGTCGGAACCAGCAAAATGCAAACACTAGCGCGGTCAGACAAGATAGAAGTCTTTTGCATTCCAGTCATTAGTAAAGAACTTGCTAATGATATATTTTCTCCAGTAAGTAAATTTTGGAAAGATAAGTACGTATCCTTCATCCAGGTAACATTTGAGGATTACATGCGTGGAGCGAAAGCTGTCGTAGATAAAATTAATGTTGCGCTCGGCCACTGGTAGTGCGTCGGGGGGCACATTGCCCTTTTCGAAAGGGCCATCTTCATAGATCCTCAGGTCGTCGATAATGAGTACGTCCTTGAATTTTTTTGTCCTGCGTTGGATAATTTCAATTTCATTAATCAGGGGCAATCTTAATGCATCATTAAGGTTTTGATCATAACCATTCATCCCGGCGTCGGCACCGGGGAAGTGTGCATCAAGCCAAAAAACACAATTACCTTTTATCTCGGGACCTCGGTCGGCAAGGGCGTCTTCGCTGTTGTTTTCAATGATCTCCACGCGGTCGTTGCCTGTGAACCGATTCTTAGCAGTGGTGGCTATTTCCGGGATGATCTCAACGGAAGCTACTTTTTTGAATGGTGCTTGCAATGCATATTCAACACCATCACCCCAGAAAGTTCCGGTCTCAAAAAAATAGTGAGTTTTATATTCACGTATTATCCTGTTTAAGTTAAACCTCGTTATCGAACCCATATATCAGCAGCCGGTTATTGTTAGTTTTTACCAGAAAACCATCCCAGAATTTTACTTTTCAAGTGCGAAGCATAACTCTTCCTTTTCTGAATGATCAACCCAATTGAGGTTACAACAAATTCATTTATCTGCAGTTTGAGATGCGTTTCCTGGGTATGAGGAAGGATGTCTACTGCAAAATCTTCTTGCAGACCACCAAGGGAATAATCCAAAACTTCTACAAAATGTCCCATTGACCGCAACTCTTTTACGAGGCGTTCAATATCTTTCAGCCGAAAAATAACGGTGTCACAATTGTCTAATGTCTCCTCGTTTGAGGACACATTAAATTCAGTAGTATGAACTGCCCAGCCCCCGGGTTTAAGAGTACTCAGTTGATTTTTAAGAAACTGAATTCCCTTTTTTATAGTTCCCAGATGCTCGAACGAACAGCTCGACCAGTTAAAGTCAAAACCGTTAAGATCTGCGGGGATATCATTCATGTCCACCGCTTTGTATTTCACGTACTTCCGTAATACCGCATCAGTACAAAGACCACGTTTGTTTAGTGATTCAATACCGAAACAAAGCTGGTCGCCGGTTGTCCATCCTTTTTCTTTTCCTTGCTCGGGGTAGATATCGGTGGCTAAAATGTCGCACTCGTAATTAGCGAATATGGATGGCAGTGGTTCAGAGCCTACGGCAAATGCAAGTCCTTTTTTTCCTTTCTGAATGCAGCCTCTCTCCCATAGCGACTCCATCACATAGATGAACTCCCACTGTTTGCGATGGAACCTTGCAGGTTCCTGCAATTCATTACACCAGCGCTTGAACCAATCAGACTGCCAGTCTTTTGCTTTACACAATTCTGAAATTCTTCTTCCCCTGTCCTGGGTAAGTGAAGATTTCCATTCCCTGCGCGCCTGCAGTACTTGTTCTTCTGATTCTACCATCATTAGTACAAAGATTTATAAACTTCAAGATATTTTTTTGCATTTTTCTCCCAGTCGAATTCTTTCCCGCGTTGTATTATAGACTCATACATGTTTTGATCCCTGTACCTGCTCATACCTGTTTGATATACCTGGTGCATATGATCGGGTTCAAAGGAGGAAAAATAAAATGCTATATCTCCGCCAATTTCTGGCAGCGATGTTCGGTTCGATAGAAACAGCGGTTTACCAAAGCTCATCGCTTCTACCACTGGTGCTCCAAATCCTTCGGCAAGTGAAGGGTGAACAAAGGCAAGACAATTGCATAGATACCATGCTTTCTGTTCTTCGGGTACGGGGCCTGTTACATATAATCGATCTGCAATACCCATGGTTGCAGCCTGGCTCCTTATATCAGAAATATAATCAGGTTCAGCAAGTCGCCCTGCTATCACCATATCTATGTCGGGGTTTTGTTGTAACAAAGGTAACAACACATGGTAATTCTTTTTCGTGTTAAGGTCACCCATCCCAAATAAAAATGGTCTCGAAGGTTTAATAGTGCCGTTGTTGAACACCGGCTGATGAACCTTGTGCGTACCGTTATGAATTACATATACCGGTTTGTTACCAACGTCGCAATGTTTTAATACATCACTTTTCGTGAATTCAGAAATACATACTAACACGTCACTTTTATCTATCAGGCTTTGGGTATGTTTCACGCTGCGTTGCTGGTCTTCCACGGGTCGCCCTTCATGTAACGCATTGAGGTCATGAACAGTTAACAACACTTTGGTGAAGTTGTTTTTTATCCTGTCAGGAATTATTCTTCCCGATTGAAATGGGGCATGCCATACCCTGCAGTTCCACAAAAACGGCTTGAAAAACCTGTGCCATGGCTTCTCCACGATGGATATATTTTCAGCACCAAATGACTTTGCTTCTGCCGGGGGAACATACATTTTCATGAGTGGCTCATCCTGCTGTCTTAATAATGCATTGACACGCATTCCAATATTCAAGCAGTAATGATAAAGTCCGGTATTGGGGTAACGCATTAAATCACAATCAAGGATAATAGACATAAGTAGGTTTATGTGAGAATAAATTTATAGTTAGAATTATGCCATGGGAAATAAAATTACCATATAAAATGTTAAAATAGGCAACATATAAATTTTATTAAACCAAGCAACGTTGCAGGCTTCATAGCTGTCAGAACTGGTTCGTAACAAAACGGGTATTGATTTTGCTTACACATTAGAAAATGGTAAATAACTCTGAATGATTTTAATCTTAACATGTCTGCTATGGTAAGGATAGTGTTTGATTGTGAAAGAATGAAATATACAAATACAGGATTATTCCATTACTGCCTTAACCTGGGCGAACATCTCAAGCAGCATCTCGACCCTCACAGGGAAGACCTGGTGTTCTTCTCACCAAACAATGCACGTGGCATTTTTGGTTTTGATGAATCTTATCTTACACAACATTCGTTGCAGAAATTTTGCATGCCTTCGTTAAAGAGTTTCGACATCTGGCATTGCACTTACCAAAACTCCAATTACGTTCCCAGGAGAAATAAAAAAATAAAAGTTGTACTGAGCATACACGATCTTAATTTTTTACACCACACAAAGAGTGAGTCCAAGAAATTAAAATACCTCGCACACCTGCAGGATAATATCAACAGGAGCGATGCTATTATTTGTATCTCGGAGTTTTGTCACAGCGAAGTATTAACTTATTGTAACACGCAGAATAAGCCGGTGCATGTGGTGCATAACGGCACCAATACACTCAAATCACCCAGCCTGTTCAGTTACTCATACCAGCCAAAAAGAAGATTTCTTTTTTCATTGGGAGTAATATGCCGCAAGAAGAACTTCCATGTATTGCTGCCATTGATTGAAAAAAATCATGACCTTGAATTGTTAATAGCGGGTCGCACTGATGAACCGCAATATCTTGATTATATACATCATTCTGCCAGGCAACTTAATGTTGAGAAGAAATTGCATGTACTCGGCAGCATATCCGAAGTAGAGAAATCATGGTATTACCAGAACTGTTATGCCTTTGTTCATCCTTCGCTAGCGGAAGGATTTGGTCTTCCTGTTGCTGAAGCTATGTCTGTAGGCAAACCGGTTTTTTTATCAGACAGAACATCATTACCCGAAATAGGAAGTAACGTAGCATTTTATTTTCGTGATTTCAATGCAAGCCAGATGCAGGAAGTCTTTACCCAGGGAATGCAACAATATGAAGAACTAAACATGAGCGATGCCATAAGAAAAAGAAGTACCTCATTCTGCTGGAGCAAAACGGCAAATGAGTATTTAAACATATATCGCTCGCTTTACTAGAGCAGCATTGAAAAGGAAATAAAAGCTGATGAAAATTTATCGTCGATTATTGGGTTATCTTAAACCTTATGGCAAACTTGTAACACCATTTTTTGTCTTCACCCTCATTGGGGTTTTTTTTAGTGTGTTCCAGTTTGCGTTGATCATTCCGCTCCTGAACTTTTTGTTCGATCCTGTTAATGCCGCTGAAGCGAAACAATACGCTACAATGCCTGTATTCAAGTTTTCAGCAGGTTATTTCAAAGATTTTTTTTACTACCAGATACATCAGTTTAAAACTACCAATCCCGCCTATGCATTATATTTTCTTGCAGGGATGATAGTGGTGGCTGTTATACTCACCAACCTGTTCCGTTATCTTGCCCAGCGTTGCCTGATAAAGGCAAGAACCCTGCTGGTAAAAAGATTACGCGAAGCTTTGTTTGAAAAGATCAATCACCTCCACCTCGGTTTTTTTACCAAAGAACATAAAGGCGATCTGTTGTCAAGACTTAACTCTGATGTGTACACGATAGAAGGCGTAGCGGCAAGTTCACTGGAAGTTGTTTTCAAGGAGCCTTACATGTTTATTGGTTATTTTGTGGCGCTGTTTGCGATCTCTACCAAGCTTACGCTTTTTACGCTGATAGTGATACCTATCTCTGCCATCGGTATAGCAACAGTTACTAAAAAACTGAGAAAAGAAGCGCGTGATGTGCAGGCTTCCATTGGTCGCTTGCTGACGCTTATCGATGAAACACTTTCCGGTATGCGCATTATCCGCGCATTCAACGCAACACCTTTCGTGTTAAAAAGATTCAGCCAGGAAAATGATTTTTACAGGAAGGCGAGTCTGCAGGGATTCGCAAAACGCGAACTGGCTCCGGCCTTCTCGGAAGCAGCGGGAGTGCTGGTTGTAGCATGCCTGCTGGTTTATGGTGGCAGCCTCGTGTTGAACAAACAGAGCAGCCTGGATGCAAGTGAGTTCATTGCGTTCATAGCTATTTTTTCTCAGGTGATAAGACCGGCAAAAGCCATCGTTGTAGCACTCACCAATATTCAACAGGGCATGGCAGCAGGAGAGCGTATTATCGAAATACTTGACAAACCTGTGGAGATCACTGATAAGCCCGGTGCTGTTTCGCTTCCGGCATTTAATGATACTATCGAGTTTAGAAACGTATCCTTCCGCTATTCGGATAAACCTGTTCTTAAAGAGATAAGTTTTGAAATTGAAAAAGGGAGAACAGTAGCGCTTATCGGTCCATCGGGAACGGGGAAGTCTACCATTGCCGACCTGATCCCGCGTTTCTATGATGCAACCGAAGGATCTGTTTTTATTGATGGAAAGGATGTGAAAGATTACACCATGGAATCCGTTCGAAGCCATATGGGATTTGTGACGCAGGAAATAATTCTTTTCAACGACAGCATCTTTAATAACATAGCATTGGGTCAGCCGGATGCTGTACTGGAAGATGTTATCCAGGCAGCAAAGATTGCAAATGCACACGACTTCATCATGGAAACGGAGAATGGCTACGATACCAATATCGGTGACCGGGGAATCAGGTTATCGGGTGGCCAAAGACAGCGATTGAGCATAGCACGCGCAGTATTCAAGAACCCTTCCATTTTAATTCTCGACGAAGCTACCTCCGCACTTGATACCGAATCGGAGAAATCGGTTCAGGAAGCCATCAATAATTTAATGAAAGGAAGAACAACACTGGTTATCGCGCACCGGTTAAGCACGGTAAGAGAAGCTGACCAGATAATAGTTATCCAGGATGGATGCATAGTCGAAAAAGGCAGTCATGATGAGCTGATAGAAATTGATGAGAGTATTTATAAGAGACTCACACTGCTTCAAAAAATAGCATAGATAAAAGATTCAGTTTTTCACCATCAATATGCTGGCCTGTTTATGAATGCCATTATCAATGGTGATATTATACAGACCAGCAGGCCAGTTGCTAACTGAAACCTCGGATTTACCAGACTGGCCCATCTTACCTTTATACACCTGTCTCCCATTTAATTCATAGATCAGAATTGATGCATTAGCTGCGGCCAGGCCATTCCAGCTGATAGAAAATTTTGAATCATGCGGAACAGGATTGGGAAGAATTTTTAAACGCTTTGTAGCGGGCGTTTTTATCAGTTGGGTAGCAGAATAAGTTACGGTGCCGTCAAGGTCGTACATCGCCAGCCTGTAATAGCTGCCGCCGTCTTTGGGTTTGGGGTCTGAAAAACTGTAGTACCTTTTTAATGGATCTATCCCGGCTGCTTTTAGCGAACCCACTTTTGTAAAGCTGATCCCATCAATGCTTTGTTCTATATTGAAATGATCCGTATTGTTTTCACCAACAGTTCTCCATTCCAAAAAAATTTCATTGTCAATGTTTTTCGCATTGAACGATACCAGACGCAGCGGGGGCGGCAGGCATCCTGCGATAGAGTCTGTGCTTGTACAAACGAGCATGAGCAGGCAACTCACAATCTTTACACTGTCAGTTAATACAGGATAGGAACTTTTGCATTTCATAGGAAGGAATTGACGAAATTATAGAAGAGACCTGGTTACCCGATCGCAATTCCTAAGCATACGTGGATACTCAAACATTATTGCATGTGGTGCAGAAGATTTGAAAGGAGGGATAAAGACTACTAGCAAAAAATAAAGAAGCCCCTTATGCGGGCAATGTCGCCTGGTTAAAAATATTTATAAACAACTGTTGATTTTAAACGAAGAACCATCCCAGAAAAGCACTGATACATTAACTGTATAGTGAGTATTGACAGCTGTTATTGAATATTTTTGTTGTCGTAACAACGTAATTCGGCGGCATTGCCCTTTGGGGCTCTCAGGATTATTAAAAGATAGAAACTTCTATTTCACCATAACTTTTTCAATATAAGATTTACCCTGCAACTGATAGCGTACGATGTATATACCTGTTTTTAAATTGTTGATCAGGTAATGTGATTGTTTTTGCTGCGCTCTATAAATTGTTTTGCCAGCGTTATCTATCAGTAATACTTCGTCGGGAACTGATCCCTGCAGGAAGTTGATAGCAAGCAGGTTCTTATCAGTTATGATAAGCGCCTTCCTGGTTTTCATTGCGTTGGTAACGGTGAGCACTTCGCTATACGTACTCTGACCAATTTTTGGATCGAGTCTCAGCCGGTAAAATTTCTTGTCAGTGTTTAAGTTGGCGTCGTTATAACTGTACATCTGTTTGCTGGCTGAAAGAGCGGTTATGTAGGTAACTGTGGTCCAGCTACTGCCGTTCTCACTTTCTTCCAGTTGGAAGCCTTTGTAAAAATCATTCTCATCAACCAGCCATTGCAGCTGCACATTTGATGAGGTTACACCAGCGCTGAAGCTGTACTTTACAAGGGGTAGTACATTGTTCACAACTGTGGCAGTAAACCTGTCGGTTGTAATGTTGGTACCGGTAACATGTTGTACAATGTTTGTAACAGCGTCGGTGGTGCTTGCGGGCATGGTAGCCCAGCCAGAAGCCGGTCGTACTGCGAACTTCAGTAAACTTTCAGCGTTTCCGTTCAGCTGTGCGTCTGTGTATAGCAGGTTGAATGTGCCGTTAAAGGTCCATGGCACACTGAGTTGAATGACCTTGGCGATGCTGTTGCCGATGGTGCCGGTGATCGGTGTATAGGAGAGTGTGAAAACATCATTTGTAATGAGGTGGTCACCGTTGGCAACGAACTGCAATCCTTCATAGGAAAAGTCTGAGCCATTCGTAACAAACATGCCCTCGCTGCCAATATATAGTTGGCCCGATACCGAAACGCTAAGCGCCAGCAGCAGCGATGTCAGCCATGATATAATTAATTTCATATAAATTATTTTAAACAATAAATATTGTTTGCTGCGGGATTAGTTCAAACGGATTATGCTGAGGCTCGCTCCCGATGCGTTCGGAGTTAGTATGGCGGTTCCGATTAATCCAAAAGCCTGTAGCTTAACAGTGCTACCTGCGTTAAGGTCAACGATAATTTCGTTGGCGAAAGTAGTTGTTGTTAATACCGGAGCGAAAGTGCTGGCCTGATTACCCACTCCGTTTATTACAAGTCTGGTACTCATCAGCAACGACAAAGTCGTATTAAGTGAATAGGCAATACGGTAACGGCCGGTTGCTGCCACCGTGAATGTGGTGCCATCCGTGGTGATACCTGTTGAGACTAGCTGGTTGTTAGGCAAGCTGATATCAGTACCGCCTAGAACCACCAGGTAAGAAGAGCCAGATGTATTAGCAGCATACGCAGAAGGTATACTCAATGCATCTGCAGTACTATTAAGCCGCACCCAGATAGTTCCGGTATAATACCAGAAACCTGCAACAGGGTCCGTTTGAAATACCAGCAGGCCGGTGGCGGGTGTGGCAATGGCCGTTCTCTGAGCAGCTGTCATTCTTGGCATCAAAAACCCTTTAGTTGTTGATACGATTTCAAGTGATGAAGATGCATTGGGGCTAATAGTTCCGATACCGACTTGTGCAGAAGCCTGCACGTAAAAGCATAGAATTGCTAATGAGAGGATAAATTTGTTTCTCATAATAAAAGGTTTTTTTCTGGGTGTGAAACTGCCTTTTATTCTATACTCACCCAAAATTTAACTTAAGTGTTTTTCCGTTCTAAAGAAAAAGTATTAAAACATATAATGCTTTCTATTTATTTCCCGCGAGTAAAAAACGGTCCCACAAATCTGAACGACAGGTGTCCGATTGTCGAATTATGATTGAATGAATTTTTTATTATTGAACACTGGATTGAAACCTTTGCTTATATTGTCAGGCGTTGCAGAACCTATTAATAATCACAACGTTCACACTCATAACATTCTAAAACTGCATGTCCACGGCCACTACTATTAAACCCTTTGCAGCCAGACATGCATGGGTTGCTGTTTCTATCGCCGCCTTCGCAACTTTTACTACTTATTTCTGCATGTATGGGTTCCGGAAACCCTTTACTGCAGCCACTTTCGACGGTGAGACCGCACTCGGAATCTCATTCAAATCCGCACTTGTTATTGCGCAGGTTCTGGGTTATATGACATCTAAATTTATCGGTATCAAACTGATCTCCGAGCTTGATAAAACGAAGCGGGCAAGATATATTCTTATCCTCCTCGGCTCTGCACACCTGAGTCTCTTGTTGCTCGCCATTGTTCCGAAACCTTTGAATGTTATTTTTTTATATACCAACGGAATATGCCTCGGATTGATATGGGGTTTTGTATTCAGTTATCTCGAAGGACGAAAATTTACCGACCTGCTTGCATTGATTTTAAGTACCAACTTTATCTTTAGTTCGGGTATTGCCAAAAGCCTTGGCAGGGTATGTATTGAAACCTGGCAAGTCTCGGAAATCTATATGCCTTTTGTTGTCGGAGCTTTGTACATTCCTTTACTGCTATTGGCTGTGTGGATGCTTGAAAAAATTCCGCCCCCTACAAAAGAAGAAACTGACAGTCGCGGAGAGCGAACCACACTGAAAGGAAAAGAAAGACTTGCGCTGTTATCACAATTTTTTACCGGACTGCTTGCAATAACAATCCTGAACCTCCTGCTCACCATTCTCAGGGACCTGAAAGATAACTATGCGGTTGAAATTTTGAGGATATTAAAGCCCGGATTCAATCCCTCCATATTTGCGAAAATGGAAACGATAGCTGCGGTGTCAGTGTTGCTGCTTTTACTGTTGCTCACAGGCTTCAAAAATCATTTTAATAGCATTGTCTCTCATCACCTGGCCATCCTGGGTGGACTGCTGATGCTCCTGTTGTCTTCATGGTTTTTGCACGAAGGCATATTTGATCCCGTAGTAAATCTGATCGTTTATACGATCGGATTGTACATCTGTTACAACACGCTCCAGTGCCTCTTCCTCGACCGGTTCATTTCAGGATTCAAGATCAAAGGGAATATCGGTTTTTTCTTTTACTTCATGGATGCGGTGGGTTACCTCGGCAGCTGCTTTGTAATTTTCAACAAGGAAATTTTTAGCCCGAAAGTTAACTGGTTAAACTACTTTCTCAATGTTAGTTTTATCCTTGGATTTATTGGTGTTATAAGCATCATCGTGTCAGGAATTTATCTCACCCAAAAATACAGGATGAGAAAAGCGATGCTGGCCTAGTTATGCATTGGGACGCGGAATATTTAAGATGCCGCGATAGTTTTAATACCCATTAATCGAACTCTCAATATATTCACACCTGGCAAGATATAATAATGTCGGGATGCAAAATTCCCGCTACAGTTCATTGCATAAATAAAGTATCCCAGGCTGGATTTAAGCCGGTTCAACTCATTGGCAACCTTTGCAACAGCGCTATTCACTGACCTTTACGGTTGTGATGATAGATAAATCACTAGATGCTGACGCTATCACAACCATCTTTTTAAACCATACAATAAACAGCAATGGAATTTTTATTGGCGATTCCGGTTATTCTGATACCGTTTTTTTTCCCGGTTCTTGGGGGACTTATGGCTAAATGTTTTGGCCGGTCATACTGGTTTTGGTTCTGGCTGTCCGTGCCCTTGCCGATGATATCACAGATCATTTTGTTATGCTTACCCGACAAATCAAAACAACGAGGGGACATCAAACAGGAATTGTTGGGCACCCGGCCGCTACCTTAATGAGCTGTGACCAAAGATTGACCTGTCAGCAAACGAAGCACTATTGTCTTAAGATTTGTTACCTTTATTAACACACCCAAATCACAGACATGAAACTTTTTACAACCGTTGCTGCAGCCATCAGCGTCTTACTCCTGGGCTCGTTTAATACAATTATTGTTGCTGATAAAGACATCGTAGGTGCCTGGGGATATGGAACCCCTGACAACAAAACCGTGATGATCAATACCGACAAAATATTTTCTGTAGCCACCTATGATCTTACCGGAAAAAAATTTATCAGCGCATACGGCGGATCATGGAGCATGGAAAATAATAAGTTGATAAAGAAGATAGAATGGAACTCGAACGATAGTACACAGGTTGGCAAACAGGTTGTGGACGACATCACTTTGACGGAAGGTAAATTAGCGATCAAATCCAGGAACGAAAACTGGACAAGACTCGATGATGGCAAACCAGGTGCATTGATGGGTGCCTGGGTGATCACAGGTAACTACAGGAACGACTCAGTATCCAAACGTCCCAGTCCTTTTTTTCCAAGAAGAACGATGAAAGTGCTCTCCGGAAAATATTTTCACTGGATTGCTTACAACGTAAACACAAAAGCTTTCACCAATGCGGGTGGTGGCACCTATAGCACCGTGAATGGCAAGTACACAGAAAATATCGAGTTCTTTACCAAGACTTCGGAAAGCATCGGTAAAACCCTTGTATTTGATTACTCCTTTGTAAATGGAGACTGGCGGCACAGGGGCGAAAAGTCCACTGGCGGCGCAATGGATGAATGCTGGTCGAAAAGAGAGACACTGGAAAATAAGTGACATTAGCATTCAACTTTAAAAGCACACGTCACCTATGCAACGCCATTTATAGCATCGAGCAATATAATAGCCATCAAGTTTACTGTTTAAAAATCGACTTCGGCAACATCGCATGCACGCCTACATTGCCGTCGACAAGCTGGGTGATATTTACATCAACGGCCACACTGCAAAGCATGTAGGCATCGGCGCGGGTCATCTTCTTTTCAGCCATCAGGTATTCGATCATCTCGCGGACAGCGATCTGCGTAGCGGTCTTAAGGTCTTTATCACAACCCATAGCAATCACATATTTCGAAGTCTCGGCCCTTGGCCACTTTAAAGACTTCCCTTTATGGATGATAAATTGAAGCGTTCCCTTTAGTGATGTTTCAATGGCTGTAATATCTACTTCACCATTGCCTTGCGCGGCATGTCCATCGCCTATCTCAAACAACGCACCTTTTATGTGAACCGGCAGGTACAATGTTGTACCGGCAACCAATTCTTTATTGTCGAGGTTACCACCGTGGATCCAGGGTGGCGCACTGTTCCATTTACCTGCATCTTTTGGTGGTGCCACTCCCATACTGCCGAAAAAAGGATGTAAGGGAATGTCGATCCCTTCAGCAAAATGCCCGACCATTTTTTTCCGGTCAAGCGGTATGATACGCATCTTCCTGTCAGCAATTTCATCAGACAAAAATCCGTTTGCGCCAATTGCATTATACCCATATGGGATAGCGAGATCAATAGATAACACACGAACTTCCAGTATGTCTCCGGGCTCCGCATCTTCAATATAAACCGGGCCGGTAAGCACATGACCTCCCGGGCCACGTTCTTTCAGCGATTGAACTTCACGCAATTCTTTTTCAACATCTTCCGGCTTAACACCCGCGCCTTCCAGCCTTGTTGGATTGGATGTTAAAAGCGTATGTACTTTAACGTAATCTCCGGATTGAATGCGAAGCACGGCAGGTGTCTCAGACCAATAATTACCCCAAACCACAGTAGTGGATGACGGATTCAAAATATAAGGATCTTTAACAGAGCCTTTTTTCTGGGCGTAAACAGCAAGCGATAAAACACTGAATATAACCACCAGCAATTTTCGAAGATGTGAAATTGTTTTCATGAAATGAATTAATAAAAACGGAACTTATTACGATTTAATATATTGATCTAATCTCAATAAATATAGGACTTCATAAACAGAAATAATCAACGGGCAATATTAAATCAGTTTAGAACTGGTAACCATATGGATGATCGGCTCCGAAAAGTTCCTCCTATGCACCAACAGGAAATATGTGAGGTTCGGCAGGTCAGTTGTCGCGAGACAAAACTACTTACGTCATTCGGCTCCTCTTAGTTTCAAAAGTTCCGCCACTTCTGTATGACCTCTGCGAGTGGCCCAGGAAAGCGGGGTGGCCCAGTGTGGATCGTCTGGCAGATTGAGTTTTGCGCCATGTTGTAAAAGCAGCGCTGCCATTTGCAATTTGCCATATTTTGCTGCCCAGCCCAATGGCGTTGAACAAAGTTCTTCATCTCTTGCATTGAGATCGGCGCCATGTGCTATAAATGAAACCGCATTTTCAAGATCATCGCGTTCTGCAAACTTGTGGAGCGGCGTTATCCGCAACCAGTTTGGGCGGCTGGCATCCATACGATGAGCAAACAGTAATTCGCGAATAGTTGCAGAACGCACTGTTTCTTCGGGTGCCTGGCTTCTAACGCCAACCGCTACACGTTTTGCCAGGTCGGGCTGGTACCGTAACATTAGCCTGACAAAAGATTCATGTCCTTCCCCTGCGGCATTTTCAAGAGCAGCCGCATCATCCGCTTTGGCTGGATTGGCATGAAACACCGCGGCAGCAGTGATGATGTCTCCGTAATAGGCAAGCAAGTGCACATTCCTTGCAGCGCCATAAGAACATAACAATTCTACAATGGCTTTATCATCTCGTGATATGGCTGTACTCAATGTATCGGCAGAGCTCTCTATCTCTACATTCGGATAGGCTCCATGCTCGAGTAAGAGTTTCACAATATCGATATGTCCATAATATGCGGCAGAATGTAATGCATGTCCCCGGGGAGCGATTCCCTCTTCAGGCAGGTTAGGATCCGCACCCCGCTCGAGCAACAATTTTACTATTTCAAGATGTCCGCGGGCTGCGGCGTTCTTAATCGGTGAGCCCGAGCCAATATAATAGGTAACATAATCAGACACCCGGTTTGCAAGAGATGGATCCTCATCAAGCAACGTCTTCACGCGATCGATATCGCCGATTGCAGCAGCCGTGCAGATATCTATATATGCGCCTTTGGTTCTCAGGTGAGTGAGCACTTCGTACGGTTTTACAGGAAAGTCCTTCATCCACCCGCGAAAATTATAGTCGCCATTTACCAACTGAATCGGCCGCGCGCCATCGATACGTTGGGCATTGAGATCTGCACCGCGGGAGAACAGTTCATCAATCATCCCGGGTTGCCTGGTCATTACGGCCCAGTGTATGGGCAGGTTCGCATCATGATCTGCAGCAGTTAAGAATTCCGGTGATTCATTTAATAATTGACGCAGGGCGTTGACATCACGACTTTTGATAACAGCTGCAATCGTATCGCCACCTGGCAAACCTGCTTTTTTTCCAGTAACCGCAGTCTCCAACAACCGCTGCATCTCTACATAGCCCCGATCACTTGCAATTGTGATAAGGCTATCCGGGGTGCCCGACTCAACGGGGTTTGCTCCATTTTCCAGAAGGAAGGCTACCATTTCGAGTTGATTTTCTTGCACCGCAAAAGTGATCGCTTTCCGGTAATCACAGGATGACCGAACCAGCGAAGGATCTTTGGTTAACAACCGTCTGGCAGTATCAAGGTCGCCGGTAATTGCAGCGCAAATCAGTTCCCACAGGTCTGTCCCGAGCCCGGTTGACCAGGTGAGTGGTTCCGCTTTATTCAAAACTTCGGGCCTGATAAGTCTTGCAATCCTGTTAGAAGATTTTTGATTATCCATAGTAGTTGATTGTAAGGTCAGCGTGTATAATCAGCAGGTAATATTGGACGATACCGATGCAGGTTGTTCAGGCAAACCGGGAAAACCTGCAACGGATAATAAATGTAATCAACACTTACCATGAAGCAAAACTTCGCAGGTGTGGTTCGGATGCTCCTGGGAAGTGGCAAGGAGATGCTGGCGGCAGGAACACAAACGATTCGCATTCAACAAAGTTTGTTCAACCGGTAAAAATCCCGACTACTAGCACAAAAGTGCTATTTGATATCGCTGGCTTATTTTGTACGTTGTCTGTAACTAATTTTTGATGTCAAACAAAAAGATCTTTTTGAGCTACTCTCGTTCCGACACCTCGGTTGCGATAAAAATCGCAACCCAGCTTAGAAATGAAGGTGCAGACATCTGGATTGACAGGTTAGACATCCCGCCAGGAAATACCTGGGATCTGGAGATTGAAAAAGCACTGGAAGAATGTAGTTATGTATTATTTATATGCTCGCAGGGATCTGTTTCTTCGGAGAATGTTTTGAACGAAGTGTATTATGCACTGGAAGAAAAGAAAAAAATTGTTCCGATTAAAATAGATGATTGCAAAATTCCTTTTCGAATCAAAAGATTGCAGTACATCGATCTGTCGATAAATTATGATGAAGGTTTCGGTTTCTTGCTGTCAGCATTCGATCTTAATACAGACAGGGTTGAACATAAATCTAATGACGAAAGGTTCAATCAAAAAGGTGCGGAAGAAAACTTCTGGAAGCAGACGAGTCAGACAAACACTATCGAATCTTATCAAAACTATGTCAAAAGATTTCCCCTGGGAATGCATTCCAATGCCGCTATCCGAACGATAAAAGAATATGAAGCGGAGCGAGAAGAAAAGTTATGGAGTGAGACAAAGTCTAAAAATACCGTTGCCGCTTTTAAAAACTATCTGAAAGAGACCCGTCTCAAAAATCATGCTGATGGCGCGCTGAAAATACTTTCTGAATTAGACAAACAAAACATTGATCCCAAAGAAGACGAGTGTTGGAAGAAGGCCAAACAGGTAAACAGTATTGCATCTTATGAGGGCTACTTAAAAAAGTATTCCAATGGTAATTTCAAGAACGCGGCCCTGTCAGGAATTAAAACTTTACGAGCGGGCCGGCAACAAAACAAGGTACCGTCTCAGCAAGCGGTTCATCCTGATAACACTAATAAAGTCAACAAGCAAAAGGCTTCACTGCAAACAAGCTTATACATTGGAGCGGGTTCCCTCATTTTTATCGTGGCCTTATATTTCTTTATCTCATATATCGGAAACGAGACTGTGTTAGACAGTGACCTGGACCCTGCCTACTATGTAAAAGGCATAGAATATCGTGATAACAAAGACTACCCCGCTGCATTGGAGGAGTTTCGCAAATCCGCCGCCCTGGGCCATACAGGAGCAATGTATGAAATAGGAAAAATCTATTCATCAGGAGAGGCAGGCATTGTTAACAAAGACAGTGCTTTCAGGTATTACCAGGATGCGGCAAGAGGCAACAACGCGCTTGCCATGTTAGAGCTTGGATATTATTATATGACAGACACCACAGAGCCAAAATACGACAGCCTAAGTTTTGTATGGTTCCTGAAGGCAGCGAAGGCAGGAAATAAAGCCGCAATGACAGAGGTGTCAGTAAGATACCACTCCGGTTTGAATGGTATTGAAGAAGACCATGTTGAAGGGAATTACTGGCAGAAAAAAGCGGAGGCTCCTGGCAATTAGGTTAACATGGAAATAGCATTCAGGAGACAGGATCAGCTGTGGGAGAAGTATCCTGATTCGACTATTTAAGTACAGTTTTTTCTCTTGTTTTTTCTCCCCTACCCAACCTATTCTATATTTTTTAAGCACTACCAAAACGCCATTATGAACACCCCGACACCATCTACCCAAATCATCATCCGTTATCTGAACGGATCTAAAAAAGGACAGTCTAAAACCTTCCAGGCTAACTACGACATTCAAATTAAAATCGGTCGCGGTGATAGCAATGACCTGGCCTTCGATCCCGTAACAGATGATATGGTTAGCAGGGAACATTGCATAATAAAAAAAGACAAAGAGCTACCTGACAGTTATGAGATTTTCGACAACCAAAGCAGGAACGGCACGTTTGTCAACGGCAAAAGAATTACAGACAAAAGCCAGCTCTCCGCCGGTGACGTTATCTCTCTTGCCAAAGACGGTCCTGCCTTTGAGTTCGATTTGAATCCGCGTCCTGTTACAAAAACGCGTGTACTGCAAACGGCGAACCTACCTGCCCCGGACACGAGGATGCAAAATGTCAGTGGCATGCTCACTTCGCAAAAGGAAATGCCTAAAGAAACGATCGGCAAACAGACGATGCTTCACATGTTGAATGAGTCAGAAAAAAAAGGCAAGAAAGGACTGGTGATAACGGTTATTGCCATAGCCATACTTCTTGGAACGGGTGCCTGGATATTTTACTCGCGTCCTACGCCTCCGCCCCAGGTTATTGAAGTAAATAAACCTGCCGGCAATGCATTGACCCCTGCGGAGATAGCCAAATACAATCTGAACAAAGTGGTGTTTATCACAACTTCGTGGAAGCTGATAAATACTACCACCGGGGAGCAACTCTATCATGTGCTGATGCCTAAAAATGGCCCGGGCGGTGTTTATTATGCCGGCGTGTTTTTCAAGATTGATAAAATCATCGAACCCTATATCGTCAATAATAAGTCCAATGCTCCGAAGCAGGCAAGACTTGAACCTATCGTTGGTGAAATCTCCAGTGGAACCGGGTTTGTGGTAGACGAACGGGGCTTTATCATTACGAATCGCCATGTAGCAGCGCCGTGGTTTAATAACTACAGGTTTTCAAAATCCATCTTTCCCGGCATCTTATACGCGCTTGATGACGATGACAAAATTCGTAGTGACAAAGTATTTGAAGATGAAGTGACGAATTGGAAACCTGCTGAAGCAATGCGACTTAACAAGGCAACATTAGGCGAAAAAATAATCTCGGGAGAACCCACTTCCGGTGGTGCCCATTCCTGAATAGTCGGGGTTATTGGTGGCAGCCGACCATATAGCCTTGTTTGCTTCGTGCATGGCCTGCGTTAACAGTGTCGTCGTGGTAGCGCCGGCGTAATTTTTAAGGATGTGATCCTTGACCGAGCTGCAGGCTATCTCGCTGGCTATCTCCCCGGCATTATGACCTCCCATACCATCCGCAACCATAGCAAAAACTGTATCCGATCCACCGGGATGAAAGAAAACAATTTTGTCCTCGTTGCTACCTCTGGAAGGCCCTGTTTCAGACAAGCCAAAAACAGTACATGTTATCTCCGCCCACGGTGTTTTTTGTTGGGCGGGTGAATTTTTTTTGGAATAGAATCCCATACATTAAAGATTAAGAAGTCAGAGGAAATTATTTGACTACCTGTTTGGTTTCAGTAAGGTCAATAGCATACTTTATAGGAACAGCAAAACTTATTGCGCCATTAATTCCAATCGCTGAAAAGATGCCGATCACTTTTCCCTGTTCATCGTAAACTGGTCCCCCGCTGTTGCCCCTGCCTGTTGAGTTTACTGTGAGCTGATAATAATCACCCAGACCTACGAACTGCATCGATTTCTCCTTTGCCTCGCCACGCACGAGACGGCCAATGTAACCAGTACTGAGCGTTGGGCTTACGATTCTGCTGATATTACTTTCATTATTGTTAGCGTTTGTAGTTGTTAATGCCTGGTCAGGCGACATTGCAGGGTAGCCAAGCACCGTTACAGGCATGCCCGCAACCAGGTTGTTGTTATCAAACATTGTAACTTTTGTCAGCGCCTGGGGCAGATCGATTTTTATCATTGCTACATCATGGACATTAGAAACCCTGACAATTTTTGCCGGCGAGCGCAGACTGTTGTTCGCAAACAACACCTCCATCGAAGTGGGTTCTCCCGAGATTATTTTTTCGCCTAATGTTGCCTTGTTAAGTCGCATTGCTTCAGCAGG
>Ga0068628_1000051_pt1 | contig 23035 bp, 12 predicted proteins | sample InSIn2gowninarea_FD_77431 | JGI IMG/M metagenome (GOLD analysis project Ga0068628, IMG submission 77431) | Clean room microbial communities from NASA Spacecraft Assembly Facility at Jet Propulsion Laboratory, Pasadena, California, USA -... ... | reverse complement strand
GGTGCATAGTGCAATGCATAATTGCATTTCTCAATTTTATTGATTTGACAATTGGATGAAATGAGTTAAACTACTGGTATATATTGGCCTTTTCAATGTTCACGACTGCTAATCTAGCAAGACATTTTTTTTACTTTCATAAACTAGTTGTTTGATGTGCATTAATAGACTCTTTAATTTACTGACCTTCTACCTAGGAGGCTATTGAATGAAACCCTTAGATAAAAGTATCCTGAGACTTTGAATTTCTTTTGATTTCTTGTTCAAGTTATGAATGAAGTATTTTTTAATTCATGCTTCCGGTTTGGACAGATAATCCTGATTTCTATTTATTTGGGATACTCAAGTACTCTTGAAGAAGTCATGAACTACTTGAATTATATATAACTTTTTAGTCACGAAAACTTCTAGCATTTTCAGTTCTATGTCATCAAAGAATAATACACACAAAAAACTAAATACTTGTAGTTATGGAAAAGTCAAGGGATGATGGTAAAATTCGGAAAAAATAAAAACAATTGCCATGAACAACAAACAACCTGGAAAAAGCAGAAAGTATATAAATCTTACCATATTTGGCTACTAGTTGCTAATTATTATTCTTCTTTTAGAGGGCTTTTGAAACTTGTGAGATTTGTTAAACATTTTAGGACTTTGAAACCATAAATATAAGTTGTCAATATTGTTCTAATTATCAGGAAAATGAAGCATATAAGAATGATCATGTTATGGTCATATTATAATGATTGCCAACGAGTCTCAAATAAAATTAGTGTGAATGTGTTAAACTGTGGAATGGAAGTTTTATGCTCGCTCGATTGTAAACACACCTTGCATTCAAGTACAATGAATAAAACTTGACCAATATAGTTGGTGTTATCTATTTCTATTTTATTTACTACACTGTCTTGACTATTTATAAGGGAGAAAATTAGGAATCTTGAGCTTATTGCTATTATGAGGTCTTTATGCTAAATTTTATGGCAGATCCCAATTGAGTTTCATTGTATGGTCTATGCAATCCAAATGAGCGTTGTCTCTGTTTTAGATGTATAGTTAGACTAAGGTAATATTTTAATATGGAGTATTTCTTGATAGTCTTTCTTGAACAAATGTATTTGATTTATTACTTTGTAATTGTCTCCCAAACAGAAAAAATAATTATTGTTTAAAAATTTATTATGTTAAAACATGTTTCCAATCTTATTGTCAAGTTGTTTTGAACTTGGCCATTTTTTTTAATCTTTTACCTATATGTATCATGTTGTCAAAAGAAGTACGATATCAAAGTCTATCACAGTCTCAATGGCATGTCCCAAATAGGTGTATGCGACCATCTAAAATAAAATTTCTGCATGTATTTCAATGACGGCCAACATTCTAAAACCCACGAGATTTAGAGAGCTAGAATGAAGCATAACTATATTAAAACATTACCCAGAAGATTGTTCGCATTATGGTGGGTGGTAAGGGATTGGCTACCATTGGACTTCTTGCTTGCAGTGGAGGTGGTAGTCAAGATCCTATGGATGGAAGAGGATGAGGTGGTAGTCAAGATCCTATGGATGTTTCAATAATGAATTGTCTAATCCCTACAATGGTTACAAGAGCTGCATATAAGAAAAATAATCTCCTTTAACTGAAGTTGCCTTTGACGTTGAGAAAATAGGAGAAAAAAATATCCAAAAGGGAAAAGGTTGTTCATTCAAAGTGGATGTGACCCTTTTTTTTCCCTTTTATATAGCTTTCTTCAATGCTTTTCCTCGAGGTTGACCTACTCTTTTCATTTTGACTGTTGGTTGAAAGATTTTTCCTGTTGTTTGCCTTTAAGGCTTTATCTAGCAGTTGGTTCTTTATCCTTTTTGGTTGACCTGTTCTTTCCATTCTAGACATCACATTATGTTTCCCAAGAATGTAGGTCTAATGTTGTTTGTACCACCATAGCCTTTTTGGTTGACCTGTTCTCCCCATTCTAGACATCACATTATCTTGGCCAAGGAAGTAGGTCTAATCTTGTCTGCAACACAATAAAGATGAATCCTCATCAATGATCAAAACTTTCCAAAGTAAAGAAAGACATGCAAGCTTTCTAGGTGAAAAAAAACATAGCTTTCATACACACTAGTACCTTTCTTCAGCTCCAATGATTGTGAGCGTGGAGAAAGGATGCTCAACTCAATCTCGAGTATTCAGCCTGTACTTTCCAAGGTCATTACTATTGTATTTACTGTGATACAGGACTTGGGACCTCTACATTTCCTTCTTTCTACAGAGTCAAATAGTATTGATATGTTGAGAATGGAAAAAAATGTGAAGGCTTATGGTGTTTCTTGCCAAAATTTATGTTCTTGTCATGTGGTTGATTCTAACTACTTGATATCTAAATGCAAGAGCTGAAATGAAGCATTGCTAGTTGTGGGCATGATTACTTCTATATCAACCATTTTATTCCTTTGAAATGTTTGACAAGCACATGATGTTCTAGTTTAGTGCTTCTGATACCTCAAAATTTGACACTTGAAAACAGATTCTGGGTGAGTAAAAAAATTCCATTCTCCATACCTTTTCAAGGGAAAAATTGGCTGCTAGCTCCTTACTACACATCCCAAATGAGATATCAGAGATGATGACCCCTCTCCACCTCTCATAGTCATTATCCACCACCTCATAGCCATTAACAGATCTTCTATTGAGGAAACAGTTGAATGATTTGTCTATGTGTTATAGCCTGCTTCTACAACTTAACACATTGTTCCATGCTTTGTTGACACACAAAGTAGGAATAATAAAACATTTCTCATAGCCCTTTTCTCATTCATGATTGACCTTATTTGCATTTATAATCTGGATCATTTTTACCAATTTTTTACTTCTTGCACACATAAGCTTCTTCTAATACAATCATTGTACTTGTCGAGCTTGATACAAAAAGTAAACTCATTAAAGCTTTGAACATAACTAATCATTATAGCTCTAATAAAAAGGGAATGTGATATGCCTCATTTACCTAATCATGATATGCATTATCCAAGATAGTACCCATGCTCCTCAGCTTTTTGATATTGCTTGGATGTAATTTCAATTTTCAGGTACCCAACAAAATTGACTTGTTCATGGCCTCTGCTTCATTATCCCCTCCATTTTTATTCAGGATCATTAGGGCTTTGTCCCATGGATGGGAGCCCTCTCTACTAGCTGGACAAAATCCTACTCATAGCCTTTTTCTCATTCATGATTGACCTTATTTTCATTTATAATCTGGATTATTTTTACCAATTTTTGACTTCTTGCCTTGTCTGTTCCAAGAAGTAAAGGGTAGTGAACTAAATTCATGACATCTAATTCATTGGTGGTAGCTGCAACTAAGCCCAAAGAGAATGATTTCAGTACATCCTCATCCTCATGCTCTAAAGGCACAACATCTGCCTCATTAGCAGCAAGACTGTTGAGGCCAAAGAGGAGTTCAGGACATTCTCCTCCTCATGCTAAATAGAAATTCTAACCTAGATTAAGTTTATAATACTTAACCATTCACATGATCTTCAAATTACAAGAATGCCCCTTTACAACTTATATGTGTGCGTATTTTATTTTCAGCTTCTGGTATTCTTTTGTTGTCAACAACGAGCTTCCAATAAATTAAGAATCAAGAATCGAACAATGTCTCGATCCTACAAGATTCAGGCCCTTAACTTCTTGAGGGTTTTGCCAAATGTTTTTAATATTTCCTGAGGTGTTTATTGCACACCCTTGTTGAATTTATTCATTCTCGAAGTATTCAAATGCATTATTTACTTGGATTTCTATATTTAAATGTTCTATATAGATTTATACATTAATACGAGGGTTTCAAACTATTTTCTTTTACTTCCAATTGTTCTTTAATTTATTTATTTTTGGATTTTTAAAATGTGCAAACCTACAAGTATGAATTGTTCTCATGGTTTTCAGACACCATCTATGGAATCTTGTCATTTGATGATAATTGTCTTTAGCTTTTGGAAATATGTGAAAACTACAAATGTGAATTGCTACCAATGGCTTTCATGCATCGTCTGTGGAATCTTTGTCATTTTGCAATAATTGCTTCTATGTGAAAACCGTTTTGCCTTTCCTATGCTCAGCTTGTTTCATTAGGACATGTAAAGACTGAGAAAATTGATCTTATTTTCCACTATTTACAATGACTTTCAGGCACCATATGTGGAATCTTTCTCATTCGGGAATAATTTATTTTATGCAAAAACTATTTTGTCTTTCCTGTGCTCGGCTTGTTGCACAAAATCCTGCTCATAGCCCCTTGCTCATTCATAATTGAAAATAAAATTATCTTATCTTATCCAGCACCATCTTATATGATCCTATTGTTATCTTGCCTAAGGCATAGGAATCTATTTCAACACATTTGTAGCATGGTTTATAGAGTTTTTTGAAAAATCTATTTTACAAGTAGCCTATGAGATGATCCTATTGTTATCTTTCCTAAGGCATAGGAATCTATTTCAACACACATGTAGGTTTAGGCTGTTTTTTGAAAAGTTTGTTCTATAAGTAGCCTATGAACAAGAATCCTTCACTGCCATGGGCTATAGGGAATCTTTTGCTAGCTCCTTTTCTCTTATATGGATTAGGGTTTGGTCCAAATTAAGAAAGGAAAGGCCTGTACTAGTTTTGTCTGAACATATGGAAAGGCCCATTTTTATTTGAATAGATCAAACAAGGTTCACCTTATACTGCCTCACCAAACATCAATACTGCCTCACCTTTGAATTTCAAGAAGACGCAAAGCTCAGTATTAGTTACAAAGCTCATGATAAGGCTCTAATCCCATATAAACTGAATAGTGAATACATGTTAATAAGGATGATACTAAGCTCACAGTAACTACACCTTTCTTATTAGTATATCATATTCAATAAGCTGGAATACCTAACCAGTAACAGATGGTGCAAGTTCCATAACTAAGGGTGTATACATATTATCACATAGCTCTCATTCCAAACATGTGACAGTTGATACGAATGCTATTGATTCCTCACCTCTTATAAGCTAAGAGTAATGAAACTAGTATCCATATTTGACATATATGTTCAATTCCCATTGATTGATTGATCTGTGTTCATCTCTGATTCATACATATTGATGAAACGAATGACACTAGTAATAACTACAAAATGTGTAATTACTCTGCTCACTTGTTCCCTTATCATGGTAGTTTGATTCCCATATGTTCCTAAGCTTGTACATGATATGAATTAGATAGATCTAATCCCTTTGTTCATGGATTGGGTTGATTTCTTCATATGAGCTTCTACATGTTTACATGCACAATGATTTAAACACATAGATTGGCTAACTTGTTATGCTTGCATCTCCATTACATATGGTAGAAGTATTCCCATAATAATGATAGCTTATACATTGTCTGACAGTTACATCATACATATTATCATAATTAATAAGTGTTAAACTTAAGCAAGGATTGGCTTATATCCATAACTGATTAGTGGTCTTAGTAATTCCATGGGTTCCAAGTATTGTAAGCTTGAAACTAATAATGCTTAAAAAGTGATCTCATTCCTAGGACACTTATTATCCGTAATGAACACATATGTATTACATGTATCACTATTAATGATGTTTATCCTTAAAAACATAGGCCGAATTAGACATGATGAATCTTGGAACTTAGTTGCAACATGTAATGCTTATCATTAGCATTACTCACTCAACCACCCGCTCCCCCCTTAAGGTAGGGACTAACTGGCAACCAATCTTGTTAAATTATAATTTCCAAATTAAATTTTTTTATATCACCACATTTTCTATTTCATAAAAAGATGCAATTACCCACTTATTGGAATTTTCTCGATTTTCTTTTAAGAATATAAGACTTCCTTTTGACCTACTTTGAGGCAATCTTAAAATATATATCGAGTATATGAAAATGTGAAGGTGCTATTCTCCAGTGAATTGAAATATTCTTGAATCCTCTTTGGGAGTATGTGATTCCTTTATTGACCTATTTTAAGTCAGCCTTAAAATAATTGGCAAATAAATTTCTGTTTCTAGACATTCAAAATTCTGAGTAGCCCAAAAGTAGATGGGGGAGATTCATGAGTGTCCCTAAATTAGGGTTGAATTGACATAAAGGTTGTAGTCGGGTTGAATTATAGGATCCTAGTTCGTTTGCTTGCGAACCATTGTCTTAATGGCGGTGACTTGGAATGAGCTTACGGCTTCTCACTTCCTCTTTGGTAGGGATTCCGTAGATTATGTCATAGTGTGTTGACACAGCGCATTGTTGGGGATTGAATAAGTATTTGCGTTTAAGGTCATTTGCTTCAACCAAAAGTATGATAATGAGAAATGGTCAACTCTTTTTTATTTGGATCCACCCATTCTCATGGCAGGTTCCATGGGTACGCATGTTAATACCTATTCACTCTGACTAATTCCTTCCATTGCCAGTCGGACAGCCAGAGAGGCAATATCCTTCCAACGAAACTGAAAATCTCCACGCCTGTTGCGTTCGACGGCTCTTATCCTCATCCACGACTCTGCATATCGCCTTCTATAAATCCAACACCCTCTTCGAGTTAACAGAGGCCGTGCAAAATTTCGATGGCTATTATTGAGGGATCGTCACTCTGTATTTCGCTGCTACCGGATGAGGTGATCCACATAATTCTTGCTTCTCTTCCCATTACACATCTTTTGAATGCAGCCCTAGTTTGCAAGGAATGGCACTCCTTCATCGCTTCCAGCCATTTGCTACGCGCACTCTCTTATTCCATTCACGCATCCAAGCCCTGGCTATTTGTTCTCGGCCAATCAAGAAACCTCTGCTCTGCCAAAAATCGAGTAATAGGATTCGATCCGCTGGCCTGGAGGTGGAATCATATCAGTCTGCCTCCATTAATCGATTCCAAGAAATTAGAAGAGCCTCGCAGTGTTATGGTGAATGTTGAGGAAGGGTATGGGATTTTATTCTACCTCGGTGGGCGCCGTATTAACTACAAAATGAGTTTTGTAAATCCAAAACGTAAATGGGAGGAGAGCCCTCCCATGAGCTGTTGGAGGCATCAACATCCCCTGCTCTGCTACCTTGGAGGTCCCACCCATAATCATATCTTCGTTGTTGGAGGGGTCTCTGATTTTGAAGGAGAAGAAATCGATCCATTATCCGCGGAGATGCTCGATTTGAATTCTGGTGTGTGGGAGTCGTTGGATCCGCTGCCATACCAATTCAAAAGGGGTGTCTCCTCCACATGGATCGCCTCTGCTGTTTTGGATGACAGAATTTACCTGCTAGAAAAATATAGCGGAGATTGCTGTTATTTTGATTTGCAAAGGAAGCGCTGGGGATTTGTGGGGAAGCTCAGGCCTCCTCCTTCATTTTCTTGTGTGGATGACGAGGAGGAATTGGTCATACTGTCCGGCAGCTCCAAGACGGGTTTGGTTGTGGGAGGATTGAGTCGAGACGATGGTGGGTTGAGTTTCAGACTGTGGAACTTCAGTAACATTGTAAAGGACGAGGCCACCAATGTTGAGTGTACAGAGATGGATCGGATGCCATCTCACATGTTTAATTTGGTCACTGGGAAAGACGAGGAGGAGGAGGAATGCGGGGAGGTTAGAGTGAAATGCAAGGGCATGGGAGATGTGATATACATTTACAGTGATCGGAGCGATTATGTGTGTGCTTGTGATGTAGGTGACCGTTCAGGGCAGCAAGTATGGAGGATGTTACCACATGGTAATGGTGGAATATTTGTTGACACAAATAATTATAATTACAGTGGCAGATTCAAGTTTGTGTGTTCAACCATCACTCTCGACCAAATTTCGCTGTAGGCAGGCCATTGACGCTGAAGGGTGTTAGTTTTCTTAAAAAAATGTTTTTAATTTTTATTTTGAAAACAATAAAATGATGTGAGATGGACAACTTGTCATGTCCCTCTTCAAAGCGAAGGAACATATGTAAACTTATATTCGGTTACAGTTGATGTTGTCAACTTTACAAAGTGTGTTTTGAAATAATTTTGTTTTTAATTCTATGTTTTATTGGTTAGCTGTATTACAATCCATATGCTTTACATAAATGGGGAGGATTTTATTTTTTTCATACACAGCCTCTCTTTCTACAATCCAGTATGTAATATTGTATTGGTGTGAATGTTTATAAATATTTTATTTTTATATATAAAAATAAAAAAATAAAAAAATAAAAAAAAAATATATATATATATGATTAATAATGTAATGTGAGCATGGTATGTTTTAATGTTTTAATTAATACTGAAATTAAAATATATAGAAATATAAAAAGTAATTTAATGTAAAATGTAAAATAAAAATTATATATATATATATAAATATATAAAAATATATAAAGTAGTTAGTAATATTTTTAATTAATATTAAAACTAAAGTGTATATAAATACAAAAAGTAATTTAATATAATATATGAGATGCAGAGCTACCAATTAGATTAAGGAAAATTGGTCTGTTTGCATGTAAAGTTAACATATTATTTATTTATATATTATTATTGGTATAATAATCAATAATATTGATTATTATTATTGATTATTATTCCAATATATTATAATAATAATCAATCTCCATTATAAGTATTATTATATTTCACTTTACATATATTATTGATTACACAAAGTAACAATTCTCAATCATATGGATGAAAGGGGGGAGAGAGGGTGTGGGAGAGAGAAGGAGAGATGGAGGAAGATAGTGACAAAGTTGGAAGGCGTGTGTGTAAGAGAGAGAGAGAGAGAGAGGGCATAGGGACGGAGAGTGATGGGAGGAAGAGAGAGAGAGGGCGTAGGGACGAAGAGTGATGGGAGGAAGAAAGAGAGAGGGCGTAGGGACAAAGAGTGATGGGAGGAAGAGAGAGAGAGGGAGGTGTGAGAGAGAGGAGGGGAGAGAGACGTGGAGAGAGGGAGGGAGAGAGAGAGAGATGGAGTTGGAGGGGGGAGAGAGGGATGAAGAATAAATACATAGAGAGATAGATGTGGAGAGAGAGAGGGATTTACAAGGGAAAGATGGAGAGAGAGTGAGGGAGAAAGGAGAGAAGGAAGGAAGAGAGACGAGGAGAGGAGAAAGAGGAATAGATGGAGAGAGAGAGTGTGAGTGAGAGAGTAGAGAAGGAGGGAAGAGAGAGAGAGAGTGAGAGAAGGGGAAAAGAGAGAGAGGAATACAGAGAGATGGAAGGGGGAGAGAGAGGCGGAGAGAGAGAGAGAATGAGAGGGGGAGGGAGATAGTGACTAAGTTCGAGAGAGAGAAAGAGAGAGCGGCAGGGGGGAGAGACAAAGGGAGGTGGGAGAGAAAAGGAGAGAGAGGAAGGAAGAGAGAGAATGAAAGGGGGAGGGAGGAAGAGACTAAGTTGGAAGGGGAAAGAGAGGGAGAGAAGAGGAAAGACATAAAGAGAGAATGGTGAAGAGACAAAGAGGGAGTGGCAAGGGAGAGATGGAGAGAGAGTGAGGGAGAGAGATGTGATATCCTTGGTACATTTCTTTTTGTAGACATGACTATTTTAACATTATTTGTAAATGTTGTTGAATTAAATAGTTGTAGAGGACACGATTTAAGTTGACTAATTATGTAAATAAATTCTATAATGAATAAATGAATATGTTTGCTTTTGGGAAATGTTATGGGAAAGAGCACATGAGTAAAATGGACTTCTTGTTATCCTCAAAAATTGTTAAGTGGTTAAGTCCTCATGGTGGACCTTGACAAATATTTCTCCCAAAAATCCTTGGAGAAAGTTCCCACTAAGGGAACTAGCATAATTGAAGAGAAATATTACGCTGAGTGGGAAATAAACTTAGCTCGAGAGAAATTCTAAGTTGCGTGAATAGTTTAGAAAAGCACAACATGAGAGAAAAGTCACACTTAAGAGGAAAAAATGAAGTCTTTTTTCCCTAATTAAAAGAAAAATCTTTGGTAAAGAAAAAGGGCATGGACATTAAAAGAAGGACAATGCTATAAAAATATGCTGAGAATAAAAACATTAAATACCACTAAAGGAATACAGGAAGGGTTTTTTATTCCAAGAGAAAAGAAGTCTGAGCTTGGGGGAGTTGTGTGAAAATTTGGAAGCCCAAATGTCTATTGCAGCAACTGATTAAGTTCCTTCTATTTGTTAATTACTAAACAAAATATTTACTGCATCCTACAACAAATACCAAAACTAATACATTGCAGCATTCACCAATTAAATTAAATGCGGAAACAAAAAACTAAGCAAGAAATAAATACACAACACATTACACCGTTACTTTTGGACGAATGTCCTTGAGAAAACCCAATGCAGGAAAATCATTGCAGCAGCTGAAGATTTGTATTATGAAGCAATAGTTTTCTGAATATAATCTGTTGGATGCCCAACTGGCTATCCGATACAGAGAGAAACTGAACAACAAGAGTAGTGAGATGATCTCAACCTGTCACTGGAAGAACTAACACTGATCTGCGCTAGAGGTAGGCCTCTGCGCAGTCTCTGCATAGTACTGTGTCAAGCCTATGTAGTCACTGCGTTTCACCTCCTTCTGATGCTCTGTTGGCTAGAAACTTTAGCTCTCCGGCATCACGGTCTCACACCCCGGCTCTGACACTAGATCCTCACTATTCCTTATCAAAATTTCGATCTCCCTCTAAAGCTCTATGATGCTAGAGCGTAGCTCTCCATCGCCCAGTGTCAGCCTTTATGGATGTCTCTCTTCCATCTCTGCCTTGTACTCTCCGACCCATGAAAAATTCCCCTCGAGACTATCCCTGCCTCTCACTACAAGAAATCTCCTCAATCAATTCTCTAGAAATTGTTTTGCTGCCTTCTCTGAGAAATCTAATCTCTTGATCTCTCTCCGATGTGATTTCCAAATGCCCATCGAAGTCCTTCTTATAACCCTCTAGCTCAGTAATCAACGACTCATATTATAGTCTAATCAATGGCTTAGATAACTTGGACTAGATATCCATCTTCTTCTAGAAGTTTCACCCTTAGCTTGATTAATACCCTTTAATTATTTTAATTTCCTAAGTTTAGATTTAGGCATCCATTAAAAATAATTAATTATTTTAATAAAACTATCTCCAGGTAGAATTTTCCAAAAAGATTTCTGGGTATTATGGAATACACGTGTCCTAGCCTCTGTGCAAATTTTGAGGCTAAGAGCACATCTGATGCTACCAAAAATCAACACTCCCTCTTAGCGAGGAATGTGCTCTAGTAATGCAATCTACCAAAGCATCACCCTTCTCTATAACATCTCCCTCTGCGTTGTTGATGTCTAATATCACTACCCACCAACTACTGCACAAATGTTACATATGTATGGTTGCTGACCCTACGACTGCCAACACTGCATTTGTACCGTAATCGTCATAAGTTTTGCATATTTGCTACTACTGGAACTGCCACTGCCAAAACTATATTAGCATGATGCATCTACTGTTGGATTTCTAACTATTGTTAGTCTCTGCATTGACCCTCTGAAGCCTCTCACTGCTATTGACTTTACACTATGCCAACTACATTGTTTCCAACTCTGCAATACTTAGTTTCTGGTGCTCCTATCTAATGCAGCTGTCACTTCGACACTTTTCTACACCAACTAACACTGGTCCATCCCACTACTTCTAATCTGGGCTCTTGTAGCAAGGCATTGATCCAAGAGGTGGACTCCTCAAGGATCCTTCCCATTTGTAATTCTTTTGAACTACAGTACTAGATCACCCCACCTCTCCCCTGGAGGTGTTTGGGAAACCATGACAAACTCCTCCTCCTCGATCTTTGTGTATGCGGCCTTTAGATCATGCTTCTCATCCTTATCCTTCTTCTTCAGAAGACATTGTGTAGCATAGTGACCAAATTCACCACATCGGAGGCACTTGATCTCTGAGATGTCCTTCTTCTTTCTTTGCTTCTCCTGTTACCCCTTAGATGCAAGGGTTGCATTCACTTCCTCCTCTTTTTGCTTTGTTCCACTACTGTTGTTGCTATCAATTTTGCACTTAACCAAGTCTCTCCTCATATTTTCCTATTGAAGAGCAACCCGCATCCCTTCCCAATCTGGCAATCTTCCTCTACCAAGGATGCTCTAGACAAATACCTGTCATTCCTTTGAGACTGAATTCAAGGCCAGCCTCACCATCTCGGTAGGCTGAAGTGTTGACCCCATGATTTCCAATAAGCCTCGGATTTCCTAAAGCTTTGTTACGAATGAATCAATTCATTCCCCCTTCTACATCTATGTGGATCTCATCTTTAGCTCCAAGTACATCTTCCGTTGTTCAAAAGATCCTTCGTATAGCATGGCTAATGCTTCCCACATTTGTCGTGTAGTATCCTTGCCAGCAATGTGACACACTACATGATCTCTCACTCCATCGAGGATCAATTGTTTGGCCTCCGCCATTTCAACCTTGTACTTCTTGAGCGAATTTGGATCCATGTGTACAACTACCACACTGTCGACATAGGCTTTGAAATCGTTCTCATCCAAAAGGCATGAGATCCTTGCTGTCAAGATCACATAGTTGGATGCACCCTCCAACCGATCTTGATCTCGCAGCCCATTAGCTACCATCTCTACTAATGAAATGTCGAATTGCCTCCTCTCTCCTCTACGCAGTTGTTGGGATGGCCTACACAGTCCCTACTAGAGTTAGTAGATCTGTTGTTCCCTGTTGTTGCTTAGTAAATGAGAATTCAAAATTCTTGGCTAGAAGTCCTATGAGGAAGAATTCCCTCAACAGTGTCTCTCTTCTTCCTTCTGACATTTTTCTGCCCAACAACTACTACAGAAAACTACGTCACTCCAGTAACGTCCTCTACGTTGAAGCTTCTGCGTTGCTACCTCTAACATTGGAAAACTTCAATTTGGATGTCCCACCTCTCTGTCGACTCACTCAGAGAGAGACCTTCCTCGAAAGCTTTTCCCTCCTGGCCTAGACTATGAAATACCTCTAGGGATTCTATTTTCTGCCTACGCAACACTTCGACACTCCAACTCTTCAGCGTTGGGCTCTTCTAGCTCTACTCTAGTCTCTCTTGCTTCACCTGTAGCTCTGATACCATGTGAAAATTTGGAAGCCCAAATTCCTACTACAACAACTGATTAAGTTCCTATTTGTTAATTACTGAAAAAATTATTTAATGCATCCTACAACTAATACACTACAACCTTCACCAATTAAATTAAACGCAGAAATAAGAAATTGATTAAGAAAGAAATACACAACACAGTACACCGTTATTTTTGGACGAATGTCCCCGAAAAACCCCAATGCGGGAAAGTCAGTGCAACAGCTGAGGCTTTGTATTATTAAGCAATATTTTTCTGAATACAATTCGTTGGATGCTTAACTGGCTATATGATACAGAGATAAATTGGACAAAAAAATTAGTGATATGATCTGATCCTGTCACTGGAAGAACCAACACTAGTCTATGTTGGAGGTGAGCCTCTGCACTACCTCTATGCGGTCTCTGCACAATACTGCGTCAAACCTACATAGTCACTACATCCCTGCAGTTGGGACTGTGCTGCACCTCCTTTTGATTCTCTGCTGGCTAGAAACTTCAGCTCTCAGGCCTCTTAGCCTCACACCTCGGCTCTGACACTAGATCCTGACTGTTCCTCAGCAGAATTTCGATCTCCCTATGAAGCTCTATGCTACCACAATGTAGCTCTGCATGGCCCAACGTCAGCCTCTATAAATGTCTCTCTTCCCTCTCTGCCTTGTACTCTACAGTCTAGAAAAACTCCCCCCAGAAACTGTCCCGGCCCCTCATTTAAAGAAATATCCTCAATCGAATCTCTAGCAATTGTTGTGTTTCCTTCTCTAAGAAATTTGATCTCTTGATCTCTCTCTGATGTGATTTCTGAATGCCCATCGAATTCCTTCTTATAAACCTTCAGTTTAGTAATCAACGACCTAGATTAGATTCTAATCAATGGCTCAGATCATTTGGAATCAATTTCTGTCTTCTTCTGGAAGTTTCACCGTCAGTTTAATTAATACCCTTTAATTATTTTAATTTCCTATGTTTAGACTTAGGCATCCATTAAAAATAATTATTTATTTTATTAAAACTATCTCCGGGTGGAATTTACCAAAACAATTTCTGGGTATTGTGGAATACATGTGTCCTAACCTCCCTATAAATTTGGAGGCTAAGATCACATCTGATGCTACCATAAATTACCATGTTGTTGGTGGGAAACTTATTTATTGGGAGGAACGTTCTCTCTCCCATAGCTTTCCCAGAAAATATTTTCCACTCAAATAAGTTGTGATTGTGTTTATGCTTGCATGGAATGGATTCAAAGTATATATATTGATTAACTCATATAAATCTCTGAAAGTGGGCTAGTAGAATTTATTTACTAGTATATACCAGGAGACAGATACAAACATAAATGCAAAATGATTCTTAGATGATGTTTGTAGGAGATATATACTATTATTTTATGTTTTCTTAAATGTAGAAGGGTGTATGGATATTATCCATTGATGCATGACTATTTAAATATGGAAGGTATAGGAATATCGAATACATGTATAATTCTGGCTAAGTTGAGTAGAGACATAATTGTTATGATTGTTATGGAAAGGACACAAGTCTATAGTTAGTTGATGCTAAAGAGTAATACTACAATGGTCTAAGGTTAGTCATAGTACATTCATAACTTTTCTGCTCAATTCCATGCTATGGAATCATCTTGTACACATGAAGAAATATGTCTAGTTATTAAGTGTTGAGTCCCTAGTGGGAAAGACTCTTAGTATCTACTAAAACAAATGAAACAAAGATAACTCTTTTATGGGGTAGATAGGGGTGTCAGTATGGAAAATATCAAGAATCTTCCATAAGAATAAGTAAAGACTGTGAATTTTATTTTGAAACTTAACGAGATTTGTTGGGTAAGGAAAAATGGAATAAAAGAGAATGCTCCTAAGTCGTGTGTTAGTTATATATATATATATATATAAACATAGTGACTGATAATAAATATGAACAACTTCAATCCTTAACTCAAAAAGCCAAATTTATACTAATGGGGAAAGTAGACCAACGGACTTAGAATCACCTTGTATACAACTTTTAAAGTGATCCAAAAACTTAATCTAGCAAGATCGTCATTGTTAATTAGTAAGTGGATGAAATCTAACACAAATTGTGCCTGAAACAGAGAGAAAATGAATCTTGTGGAGAGTAAAATCCCCATATCTATAACAAAAGAGTTTTGACCCAACATTAAAGAAATGTTTCTTTTATATTTAATTGAGTATGCTACTTAGTAACGATTTTACATATGCATAAATAACTATTATGGATGAGGGAATTCAAAGAAAACTAGAAGAATGACTGATCTAGATAAACCATAAATGTTATTATGTAATAAGATTCATATCAAGCATACTGGGCAAATTGACTCCAAGATACCATATAAGTCTATTTCAATGCTTTAATTTACCTGAAAGTAACCGAAAAACTTATGGAAGTACATTAAACTAGTATAATATAAAAAAAGAACAATTTATGGAAAAATATGATAGATATATATATATATATATATATATATATATATATATATATATATATATATATACACACACACACACAAAAATATATATATACAATAGCAAGACGTTGCTCAGCCAAGTAAAATGTACATATTGTTTAAAAACATATTTACAAATTTCTATCCTTTGTCCACCCATAAATAAAATACTTGAATTTTCATCTAAAACAAAATGTTCTTTTACTTGAAATGTTTACTTATTGGAACTCTAAACTATTTGTAATTGACTATATTGTTATTATTCGCATTTTTCATAATTCAACATTGTTCGTCACTTTTCATTTAAATGGGGTAATAGAAAATAACTACCACTGAAATTTACTTGGGGTTTAACACTTCATAAGTCACAATGATTGATTTTGAAGAAAGCTACTATTAATATTGGAGAGAAAGATAAACAAGGTATGAAATTCACTGCAATAGCTAAATATTTGAATGATCTGTGATTTCAACTACCCTTTTAATATGATTGATATGAAAAGATGGCAAAACTAACATGTGAAACAATAAAAATAGTAGAATAAAATAGATTGAGATTGATCACAATGAAGACTATTGTAATTGCTCCTACATTCATATTCTTCACATTTTCTATCATTCAACATTGTTACATTGTCACTTTCTATTCAAAATAAATTTTTTTTCATTATTTATCATCATTCAAGTTATTACGAGTGTTTATCATCTCAACAAATTGAAGTAATTGAGAAATTTTAAAATTAAAATTACGAGGTCTGCTTGGGGTAGCTCAATTGACAATGGTCGTGGAAATGAAGTCTCACCGAACTGGAAGTCTTTGGTTCAAATCTTGTGCTATCCCCCCCCCCCTCCCGATCAAGGTGAGAAGTTGGAAACGATGAAGATGTAGTCCTTCTAAGCTTACAAAAAAAATAATTTAAAATGACTAGATTATTCTTAAACACATTTAACATTTTTAAAATGATTAGAATAATTAGATGTTCAACAAATTTTGTGTGATCATGCATGACTGAAACTAGCGTAGATCCATCTTAACCTTGGATATCTCAAGTGTTTAGAGGGATCAAATCTCTTTATGTGCAAACATTTCCTCAAGTTTTGCACTCAAAAATGAGATTTTCACCTTGAGAGATTTGATAACTCTTGGCACTTGATAAATTTGGGGGTAAGATGGATCAAGGCTGGTATAAGGTATATTAGCATAAACACATTTACTCATTAGTAAATGCAATTGATATGCACAAAATAAATGTCATTTTTATACGTCGATTGGCATATAAATGGTGGAAAATGCTGCCAATCGGCATATATCAACAATATTTACGAATGTATAAATGTGGTTGTGCTAGTTGAAAACCAATGTGTGTGGGGTAGATTTCGTGGCCGTGGTTGACCATGGCTGAAGAGGGTTGAAGAGTTTGATCATAGTTGACGAGGTTGACTAACATTGAAGAGATTTGACTAAGGTTGACCATAGTCAACCATTAATGTAACAATGTATTTGTTGTTACATCGATTGAACATTGCTACATTAATATTGGTCATTGTTACATTATTGTTACATAAATATTGATCATAGTTAACTATTGTCAACCATAATTGATTATAATTATTGTTACATTAATATTAATGTTAAAAAATAATTATAATAATAATTACAGAAAAACTTTATTTTATAATGTATATTAATTTTAAAAAATTATTAAAACTAGAAAAACTAAAAATAAATAATTTTTAATATATATGAAAATACAAAATTTAATAACAAAAATGTATATCCAAAAAAATATCTATGTTTTGAGATATGTGATTCATGATGATGCTAAAAGGACATAGAATCAAGTAGGATTTAAACTTAATCACGATATTTTTAATAAAACACATCATATATGTCCGTGTGTTTTGAATAAATTTTACTCTTTAAAAAAATATGAAGAGAGTACATTGAAAAACGGCATTTCAAAAATTACTTTAGGATGAAGATTTTGATGAAAGGAAAAAGATAATAATAATATTTAATTATATATACTTATATATAATAAGTAAATTATATATTGAATTTTTTTTTAAATTATTTGAAATTTTTATTAAAATATATTAGTGAAGGTAATATTTTTTTTTTTTTCTATTTTTGCAATATTAATAATCTTGAATTTTTTATCAAAATATGTTAATGAAAGTAAAATTATTTTTCTCTTGCTTTGCAATATTAATAATTTATTTTTCTAACTACATTTTGGTAAGTTGGATTTTATTACATATTTTTTTATTTTAATATATTTTATATCTTATTTGTATTATTTAATGGGATAATATTAATAGAATGTAATATTCTTTGTCTCTTGCTTTGCAATATTAATAATCTATTTTTCTAACTACATTTTGTTCTTTATAATTCTAGTTGGATTTTATTGCATGTTTTTTATTTTAATGTATTCTATATCTTATACCTTATTTGTATTATCTAATAGGAAAATATTAATAGAGAAATAACATCCAAGAAAATTGAAAGGTGATTTATTTAAAATGGTTTTTACCAGAGGGTTTCACCAGAGGCAAGCGGCGAGGATTTTACTAGTGAGTTTTTCTCCTCCGTCCTTGTTTTGCAGGCTCAGTTCTTCCTTGGCAGTAGCACGGGTGCGGGCTCTCTAGAGGCGAGCAGAGAGGGTTTCACTGTCGACTCCGTGGGTTATCTTTCTCCTCCGTTCAAGCTCAGTTCATCTTCTAGTCTTTTAATCTTCTCTGAGCGGGGGCGAGGTGGCTGCCCTTGCCGCCTCTGCCCCTGGCTCCGCCTCTGCTCCAATGGGTTTTCTCCTGCTCGGTGGCAGCTTGGTCTTGTTCTGGCCGCGGCATATCCTTTGGCACGTTGAGGGAACAGTGGCGCATTGCACTGTTTCATGCCGCATCTAAGGATGTTCCCGCAAGTCTTTTTCTGCAGGCAGATGTGGATGATTGAGGCAGTGTTTCTACCTCTGTTTTTCGTCTAATTCGGGTGGAGAGTTTGAGGGGGCGGGGAAGGAGTGGCTACTTTTGCTACTCTCTTCCTCATTTCATGCCTTTCCTTTTGTATTGGGCGGACAGATCTAGCGCTACTTGTTCTCATTTTCTATCCATAGAAGCTTGACTGCTTGGTGCATTGGTGCATTCTTCTGCACCTTATTGATGGGTTGTCTCTACAGGACTGTTTTTTCGGGGGTGCAATATTTTGGGCACTGTTAAGCAGTTTTTTTGGGGTTTATACCTTTATTTGCTGCCCTGTCTGAGGGCATATCTAGATACTTCTTTTGGAGTATTTATGTCTGTGGCTCGGTCCACATTTCTGCATATGCTTGAAGCATCTGCAATATATAATTCTTCTTTTATGAATATATACAACTTTTTCTTCCTAGAAAAAAAACATCATAATATACTATGTGAAATAATAATATGTATTCTGAAATTAGTTTACATTGTATTATTATTAATATTATTTCACTTATTAATTTACCCTATAAAAATCAATGAATCAAATCAATTTTATTGATATCATTTCTTTAATTAGTATATTGAATAATTGTACATTATATTATAACTAACGTAACATTTGCATTATATTATCACTAAAAATTTTGTAGCTATTTGATTACTCTGAATCGTTTCGTTATAACATCACTAAAATCAATATACTTATTATTTTGTATTATATCTTTGTTAAAATTAGTGTAAATACATGATTTCCCTAAATCATATCACGATATTATTGGTTCAAGTTGTATGATTGATGAAATCAATACAACTATACGATCCTTATTGTGTTATTTTTGAAATCAATGTAATTCTTTGTTTTATGTTATTTTTTATAACTACAATTTGTTTTTTTTATATATATAAGCATAGTCTAATTAATAGATAAGATGATTTTTTTATTGGAATTTAGGAATACAATTTTTATGGGGATTGTGATTTTTTTGTTATTTAAAAGGGACTTTTGAATGCATAAATGGATTCAAAACACTGAAAACCCCTATGTTACTTCATCTTTACAAATTAAACAATTTAAATTCATGGTTTTTATAAATATCTAGGAGATTTTGGACAAAATTTACTAGTAAAAATGTCTAAAAAATGGTCATTTCATTTATTAGTTAGAGTATGTCTATATGTTCCAAGTGTCTTCTATTTATATTATCAAAATTGTATAAATTATATAAGAATTATGTTATTAAAAGTTTTTCATATTATAATTCAGTTTAAAGAGTGATGGTATCAAGAGTACTAGTATAGAGCTATCTTAACCAAAAAGCTAGAAAAATTGCATTTTTGAAAGGGTAAATGGATTCAACACATTGGACATCTTATTGGTCAATTGGATTGTGTAGACTACACAAATCAAACTTTCCATTCCAACAAATATTTGTTAGATTTCATACAAAATTGACAAAATATATATATATATATATATACGAGCAAATGAGTCATTATAGAATATTGAGCCTATATAAAGTGTTTTAACCATAACATTTTATTTTTCTCAATTTCTTTATGATATATATTCATAATTTTGTTTGTTTAGTCATATATATAGAGATGACTTTGAAATATTTTATCTATGACCCACATTAAATTTTCTTATTACTAATTATATTTTTTAAATGTTGCATACTAATTTTATATTAATAATTAAATGCATTATACATCTCTCTTATTTTTCTTCTTAAGAAATAATAAAATTTATTTGCTTCAATTACCTTTATTTTGACATTGAAGTGTTATTATTATTGTTGTTGTTATTATTATTATTATTATTATTATTATTATTATTATTATTATTATTATTATTATATATATATATACATACATATATACATACATACATACATGAAATTGATCTTTAAATAAATTAGTTATTTAGATATTCAAATAGTTCACTTAAGTGTTTTATTAAAATAATTTTAAAAATCATATGAAAAATGAAAACATAATTTTATGTTATTTTACATAGAGATTGAAATACTTTATTTATGGTTCAAAACGAGAGTAAAACATTTTTACTACATGACCTTCATACCAAACACAAACACATATATAAAAAACATATATGAACTCTACATTGAACACAAATAAAATCACACCTCACCCTCATATCAAATTATAGAATACACTGTACAAAAATATGATTACCATATAAAATTAACTCAAAATATTTAAAATTTAAAATTACAACATATAAAATTTGAAAACAAGCTTATATAAAACACTAATTAATACATGAATTTATTAATTTTTTTTATTATAGATTTTCTATATAATTATTATTATTTATTTCATATCATATTTTATAATATAATAATGATATTTAATTCTCTTAAACTTTTATTTTTATATATGAATTTTCATATTTATTTTAACTTTTCAATCAATAAAATTGTATTATTAACCATTAAATTTATAATTAAAAAATAATAATAATAATTAAATAAGGTCTATATAATTTACTCTCTATATAGAAGATGTTTCTCTTATTATTTTCTATCATAATTATTTTTTTCAAAAATGTTTATGTTCCTTTACATTATTTTCAAGATGTTTCTCATCATAATTTTTCTCTTTAATATTATTTTCCATCATAATTATTTTCTTAAAAAATGTTTACGTTCCTTCACAGTATTTTCAATTATAATTATGCTCTTTAAAAATGTATATCTCCCTTTACCTAGAAATAAAGTGGCTAATGAAGGTCATTATGGAACTTGCTAATAAGGCTATTTTCTTCAAAAATGTTTATGCCTCTCTACATTATTTTCAATTATAATTATGCTCTTTAAAAATGTTTATCTCCCTTCATTTGGAAATAAAGTGGCTAATGAAGGTCATCATGAAACTTGCTAATAAAGCTATTTTCTTCAAAAATGTTTATATCCCTTCACATTATTTTCACTTATAATTATGCTTTTAAAAAATGTTTATCTCCCTTCACCTGGAAATAAAGTGGCTAAAGAAGGTCATCATGAAACTTGCTAATAACACTGTTTTTTTCAAAAATGTTTATTTCCCTCTACATTATTTTCAATTATAATTATGCTTTTTAAAAATATTTAAAAATGTTGAGCTCCCTTCACTTGTAAAATAAAGTGGCTAATAAAATTCATCATAAAACTTGCTAATAAAATATTTTGTTCAAAAAAATTTATGTCCCTTCACATTATTTTCAATTATAATTATACTCTTTAAAAATGTTTATCTCCCTTCACGTGGAAATAAAGTTGCAACTTTGCTAATAGGGTTATTGAGAGAGCTAATAGGCGCACACACAAGACTTAAAAAATGTTTATCTACCTTCACCTTGAAAGTGGCTAATGAAGGTCATCTTAGAACTTGCTAATAAGGCTATTGAGAGAGCTAATAGGAACGCGCGCGACATGGAAACACGTGTCATTACCTTTTATGTTGGAAAGAAATAGTGGCTTGTTGTCTGCTTCCCTTTTCGCAAGTGTAAGTTCTTAAATAAAAGGTAGGGTGAATTCCTAGAAGCAAATTGTTAAGTTTCAATTTTAAACCATGTATTAATATATTATTAAGTTATTTATTAAAATTTATAAAAAAATGTTTATTTAATTTTTAGAAAACATATATTAAAAAATTCCTAATAAATATTTCAATCCAATAACATAATTCATCATTAAAATTAAAAGATTATTGGAAATTTGGTCTTATTAATAAACTACTAAGGGTTTAAAATCTTAATTAAATGAATTGTCTTATTATGCCATGGGTATTTTTATAAAATTTTAATGATTAATTTCATTAATTTTCTCTAGTATACTATTATTACTAATATTTTTACTGACCACTACGCCAGGGTTATATTTAATCCATTTTTTTAATATTATGTTTATTTTTGTGTATATTTTTATTTTTAATATTATAATCATCATCATCATGAATAAATTTATTTTGTAATATAAAAATAAATAAACTATTTTAAAATAAGTAAAATTTTGTATTCAAAATTATAATAATTATAACTTCAGTTAACTAATAAAAAATGGACAAAAATATTTCCAGGAATATTATTTGTTAGAAAAAAAAACTTAAATCATCAAAGTTTGAAAAATAATCCAATCATTAAAAAGAAACAAGAGAAAAACAAATTAGACTTTTCAAATTTTCAACTTGGCCAAAATCCTTAATCCATTCATTCGTGTAGCCCAAAAAGTAGCCCCCACAATTACGCGAGGGACTCTTTTTGTCGATAATTGAGGCGGCGCCACGTTTAAATATCGACATTATCCGGCACCGACGAAATAACAAGATATTTTTGTGTGGCAAGCAGCTCTGGTATATACAATAAATTCCACCGCTGTATGTATATTCTATTTCATTTGATTACTAAGTTAAATTTGATTTATAGCCATCGATCTAATTAAATTTGAGTAACCAATCAATGGCAACGCTATTT
>Ga0068628_1000050_pt1 | contig 23037 bp, 18 predicted proteins | sample InSIn2gowninarea_FD_77431 | JGI IMG/M metagenome (GOLD analysis project Ga0068628, IMG submission 77431) | Clean room microbial communities from NASA Spacecraft Assembly Facility at Jet Propulsion Laboratory, Pasadena, California, USA -... ... | reverse complement strand
TAAAAAATAAGCAATCCAAGACTAGGCCAACGATAACCAGGTAAACCAAGAAGCTAGAAATAGCAAAAGGACTCAACCCAGAAGGTTGACCAAGCAAGCAAAAACAAGAAATAACCAAAAAGGCAAGACAAGCTCCCCAGCGGAGTCGCCAAATTGTTGAGGAGGTAGATCCCCTCTGCAGACAGAGGTGATCCATACTAGCCCAGACCGGGTCTAGCAACAATCAAGCAATGCTATCACGTAGGTTACTAATTGCAAATTAAAGACCAATGATGAGGGCCTACTTAGATTCCAACGCTAGTACTTGTAGAAGAGTCGACGCTCCCGTTCCTTTGCTCCGGCTGGTCACGATCCCCATGATCTCTATGAATAGACACCTGCACATGCAAAGAACGACACAAACACAAGCATAAAATCCAATAAACACAACTATATATCAGTCAGAAAGGATATAACTCAATCATCATTGCAAAAGACAACAAGAGTGGAACCATAATGATAGTCATTTATTATTGATAAACAAAGAAGAATACAACCATAGTTCTGACGTCAAATCCTCCTTTGGCTGGGTGATCAACAGTACATGCCTTGCAAAGCTTGTTTGGAATGGGGAACAAGCCTCTCTCTCTTTGGTTACAAGAATCTCCTTGCTTGGATTTGGCCTTATGGGAACTAAGAAGGCTCTTGCAGCATGAAGCACTTAACAATTCTCAATCTCCGAAATTCTGGAACTCTGGAAATAGCCTGCCAAAGGAGATGGACAAGATTTTATAGATGGAGGAAGAGGAGTTGGGATCATCCACAATAATCATGGGATTGGCCTTACCATCAAAGAAGCTTCCATGAGAGGTGGCAAATCACTTCCTCTCTATGGAAATCCATAGCCAAACCACCCAACTCCAGATAGATTCAAATCAAGAATTTGTTAGGATGAAGCTTCCGCTGTTGGTTTGTTAAAAACACCACTGAATAGGGTTGGCAAGAGTGTGACTCTGTGACAGAGTGCCAACTAGCATGCCCTCTTTGGAGGATTTCCCCCATTGGCCCGAGTGCTACACTATGGAACCGCGCTAATGGAAAAAGGGCTATTTTCAGGGTTTTTCAGCAGGAGATGTCTTCAGGGAAAATAAAGGTCATGTTCAGAGGAATGTAATGCAAGTGTTTGCAGGTCATGTCACTTCTCATAGGTCCCAGGATGAGTCCTCCAAGATGCGGGAGAGGGGTAATAGGGACGGTGACAAATTGCTGTGTAACACTAATTGTTGCCGATTAAAAGGTGAAAGACGCCCATTTTCACCCTTTTTCGCTCATTTGCTCTGTGAAAGCCTCCTAAGCTTTCCTGCACTACCCTGAGCCTCTGCAACCATATTTGACCACCAACTCCCTCCCAAACACACTCTGGAAGCCCAATTCAGCCCTCCAGTGCACAAATAAAGAGACAATACCCTCTGCAGCTGCCATTCACACCAGTTTGCAGCCTATACCATCATTTCCAGTTATTTTAACAAAAAACCAGAACGACCCTCTTAGTTTAAAAATGTACAGTGAATTCAAGAAATAATTAATTGAATTTAATTGATTTCCCCTAAATTAAGAATATTCCCCCCTGAAATACCCAAACCCCTATCTTGCAAATTTCCAATACCCTATCTTTGTACAAAATTATTCAAAGCTTCACTTATATAACCTGTACAAGCCTAATTCCCACATTTTATTCTCAAGATGGCTGCCCAGACCTCTCTAGATGTCATACTAGTCTCAAACCATGCAACTAGCCAAGGACGATGAAGAGGGGGTGAAACTGGTTGAGGACATGGGCAGGTAATTTTCTATAACTGTGGCAAAGCAGGACACTTCACACAAGATTTCACAAACCCCATGCATACATGTTATCAATGTTACTGACAATTTGTGCATGTGATAGAGAAATGTCTGATCCTTATGGAAAAAAATGCAAGAAACGAAGACGCAACCCCAACAGCCTACACAGAATATCCAAATGATGAGGGCAGAGCCCCTCAATGAAGATTAGAGCATAAATATAGTAACAAGGAGTGTTATAGCCACTATTGTAGATAAGGGAAAGCAGCCTGAGACTGACGAGTGGGTGCACAAGGCTACTAAGAAGGAAATAGACTTTGATCTTAATCACATTAAAGAGACATTTATGGAAGCAAAGAAGAATTTCACTGATGCCTCCACTTTAAGAAGCCATGAGAAATTGTTGAAAATTGGTATGGCACAAGAGGTAGATCCTTTGGTACTAACTACTTTTCTAAAGACCTGTATGAACTTATTGCGTGATAAGAAAGTAGTAGAAGGGTTGAAATATGTTGGCTTGAGGGGGCTTGACCCAAGTTTGGAGTTATTTAGCCAAACAAATCCCTGTACTACTGGCCCTTTCGGTAGCAATCTGCAGAGCACAGACTGAGCTCTCACTCTAAGCAGTATGGGGTGATGTTGGTGTTAGGGTCCTATAATAATAGGATTCATAATTTTGAATTGGATGTGGTTAGTATTGTAATATCATACATACCTTTTCTTTTCTATAAATGTTTTCCATATTAAAAATTAAAAAATGTAAAGGGTGTATGTCCTAAAAGAAATATCAAAGAACAAAAAGAATAAGAAAAGATCAAAAAGGTGAAAATATATGAACTCCAAACAAAAATAGATGATGAAAGTGTGCAAGTACAAATGCCACTAATTTTTACTTTATTGTACAAAATAATGGTTGTGTGCAGCTTTCCTTAAATGCCACAACCCATGATAGTCAAACTGTTTAATCTTGACTACTTCATGTATTAAATTTCATGTTTATATATAGAGAATAAAGATCTAGCCAAACTTTTTAATCTTGACAGATTAGTAGTTAAGTAGAGAAATAAGAAGTGCTCATAAGCTTAATCTGAGCCATTGGAAGATATAAGGTCAGAATTAGATAGTTTACTTTTCAAAAGAAAAAGGAAAGAAAAGGTCTGCTAGCTTAAATGCACCCAACAAAGTGAAGAAAATATGTTAGGGTAAGTAAAGGGTAAGTAGAAGAAAGGTTGCAGAAATACAAAGTTGAATGACACATAAAGCATATTTTTCATGCTTAATCCTATATTTCAATGTGCAGGAGTAGTTTTGAAAGTGGAAGGATGTTCAAAAGATCATTTGGATAACTTCCCCTCATTTCATTTCACCCCCCACTACATACTTACTAATTTCCTCATTATCCCATCATCTCCTAACAAAATACCCTTTTCCCTTCATTCTCACTCTTGCCCCTTGGTTTCACACATTTCCCTAGAAAATTACCCTCCAAAGGTCATTTTCCTACCCAAAACCCTTTTTTCACTAGTGTGAAACCCATTCCCCTTTGAAAAAATCATTTTCCCCTTATTAATTCACTATTTCATCTAAAAAACCCTTAAAACCCCTTTACTCTAAGTTTTCTCTCCCTTCTGCTTTATTTAACTAACTCAACAAATTCACATTTCCCCCATATAAATTTGTTTAACCCACCACCCTGGTGCAGTTAACAAATCCCACCACATTTAACCCTGGTCCAACTCCATAGCCCATTCATTATATGCCTAAACCCGCACTTATTCATTAGATAATTACAAATCAATTGTAATTAATCCCCTGGGCCCCACAAATCTCCACCCCTGTACCCATCGCACAACTTCACCGTGTGACAACTCTTAGATCTGTCACCCCTAGATCTGGTGGCATGCATCCATATCGCGTTCACTCACCTCCCGACCTTTACCCGCCCAAGAGCATGCGAGATTCATGGTTTTTCTCGAGCCCCTTTTGGCTACGTGGCATCTCCTTGTTAACTTTTGTGCTCTTAGGAAAATACCACCCCACTCCCAGAAGCGACGCGATGAGCAATGAAACTACCTCCCCGTGTAAGCCCAAAAACATCACTATTCATTATGAAATTTCTCGCCAATTTCTAACCATTGCCGATTAAAAGGTGAAAGATACCCATTTTCACCCTTTTTCGTTCATTTGCTCTGTGAAAGCCTCCTAAGCTTTCCTGTGCCACCCTGAGCCCTTGCAACAATATTTGAGTACCCACTGCCTCCCGAAGATGCTATGGAAGCCCAATTCAACCCTTCAGTGCACAACTAAAGCCATCATACCCTCTACAACTACCATTCACACTAGTTTGCAGCTTATACCACCATTTCCAGGTATTTTAACAAAAAACCAAAACGACCCTCTCAGTTTAAAAACATACAGTGAATTCAAGAAATAATTAATTGAATATAATTGATTTCCCCTGAATTGAGAATATTTCACCCTTGAAATACCCAAACCCCTATACTACAAACTTCCAGTACCCTATCTTTGTATAGACCTATTCAAAGCTTCACTTATATAATCTGTACAAGCCTAATTCCCACATTATATCCTCAAGATGGCTGCCCAGACCTCTCTAAATTTCAGACTAGTCTCAAACCATGCAACTGGCCATTGATAGGTTCATGGTTAAGTTCAAACTTTTGAGGCAAAAGGGATTACCAAATCCTTTAGTTATAAATGATAAGCTAATGACACAAGAATATTACAATAAGAAGATCAAGGAAGTGGCCAAAGATTAGGTAAACACTTCATCCATGAAGGGAATACCAACAGGAAAAGTATTGTATCAAACATTTGAGAACTTGTTTTACCCCTAGCATGAGGTAAAACACCTTTTTATTAATAAGCCCACTTTTGCCAAGCATACAAGGGCAGATGAGATATACCAAAAAATGCTCAATATCGAATTACCAAATGTTGAAACATAGGAAAAAATGAATGATTTATTGTATGAAATACACAGTAAAAATACAACTGTGTAGTAAAAAGTAAAAGAGCACAGTAAAATGATATTGATAGGACAACACGATCAAAGAGTATCAGATGAAAGGTCATAAGTAAATATGACAGCTAGTGTGAAGACCAAACAACCAAGCAGCTTAAAGGGAAAAAGATCAAAAGACTAAAAGACAACAGAACCCAAATAAAAGGGACAGCAAACAAAAGTTCAATAGTTGTCTATATCTTCTTGCATGAAGATATTTCCTTTTCCTAGATTAGTTCTCAATGCAGTTTGAGATATTTTGTAAATTATTTTTGTATAAATACTTCATAAGTTGAAGTATTGAGGGTGGATTGCTATACATTTGTAGAGTTATTTTGATCTTAAACCTAAGGGTGATTGTACCACTTTTCAAGTCAACAGACTGGAGCAAGTAATAAAAGGATTGCATTAGAGGATTCATGAGATGAGATATTGTAGTGAAGTATCTTCTTTGTTTGATTTTGTTACCTTCTTATGTGTTTCATAAACTTAATTGTTTTTCTAAATTGAAATGAATTAACTAGAAATATCACTCAGAACTTGTTTAAGTACACTCTGTTTTGCACAGTTAGTCATTCATATGTTTTCCTCTGATACCCGGATTTGAGAACCCTTAATATATCTCCCATCCTAGTTGACCTCTTTCACTTCTCTTCATGATCTGGCCTAGGGAACCCTTAATTTCTCCCTGGATCCGATTGGAAACTATTTCACCTTCAAGCCTTTGAGATATGTAGTAACTCATCTATCTTGCCCTCTAGACGTTGTTTTTTGAGCTTAATACAGTATTGTCTGTCTGACATTTGAACCCATAGCCCAATGGTAAAAGACAACCCTTTTAATCTAAGTAAGTGATCCCACCACCCAAATTCAAATCAAGAACCCAAGCACAATCATAACTAGCCAAAAATTAATTACCTAAAACAAAGTTAAATCATAAAGAGAGAGCCCTCTCTGAGATTACGAAGGCTAGGTCTTGATCTCCAAAAGTGGTTTGTGGTTACCTCTATCATTTCTTTTTCTGAAAACTTCGAAGAAATGTTGGAGTGATAATATCTGGAACCATGTTTCTGCACCCTTGAGATGTTTGAGGGGTCGATTTAGTCCAACTGTGAATACCCTCATGCAGGTCGCTTCGTGCACTATCCCGACTTGTGAGGCCTTCGAGCTCTGTTATACTCGCCTTCGCGTAGTCCTAACCAGGGGCTGAGGAGCTTTCGTGCTGCTAAAGGAGCGATTTGTGCTATTTCCCCAAGTTACACCGCAGATCTTACTTATCTTCTTATAAGAGTTAGTTATCTTTGCATAAACAGATACTTTATCTCATACTCACTTATTCAACACATTCATATAAGTTCATGTAGAAAATAAACAGTAAACTTGCAATTCATACCCAATATACTTCAATGCATAAAACAGGAAAGGATACACATAAATAATGTAAAACTTATCTTTATTAATTCTTCAATCGGTTACAAACTCAACCTGCCCTGTGCACTCAGCTGTAGGGGACCACACACTCAGCTGCAGACTACCTGGCCTCTATGCACTCAGCTGTAGAGCCTTCTCCTACTCTATGACCCAAAGACATGACTTTACACTTTAGACTCAATGCTTCCTCATTAGATCTTCTATTAACTTCTCCCTCTTTACAACTTAGAGCCTCACTCTATTTATACAATCCCATGGTCCACATACCATGGGTAGAACTCTCAAGCCATCAGTACATTGCAAAAGTAAGGGTGGAAAACCCTATGACTTAATTACAACTTCGGACTCTGTGCCCACAAATCGTGGAGTTTTAGATTAGACTTAGCTAAAACTTGGGCTTTAAGCCCCAAAACTTGCCTTGGGGGGATCCTGCACCCAATAGGCCCCCAACAAAAACATCGTGACTCAGCCTCGAGTCATTCTATCAGTGCGGAGATCTTCACGTGGAGACCTCCCAACTTTGCTCATACTGCTGCAAGGTCAGCAATGCACTAAGAAGCTACCTGTTGTATCTCCTAGACGTGTTGTTTAGAGACTACGATATCTGAACTACTTCCCTGTATCTTCTCCTACGTTTGCTACATCTGTTTATAGTCCAATGCCTCCTTTTAGCTACCTAGAGCACTAATACTATGCTTCTGTTGGCTAGTCAAATAGTCATGCAACCCATGTATGGCTTCAGCCAACTACCATTCACTTTTACTGGGAAAGGTTCTCCATTTAGCTTTACCAATTGCACTGCCCCTCTATCTGTGACCTCCTTAATAACATATGGTCCCATCCAACGCATTCTAAACTTTCCCAGGAATTTATCAAACTTACTATCATATAGTAACACCAAATCATTAACCTTGAGGGTGCGCAACTTAATATGTCGATCGTGCAAGGCCATTTTCGCATTGCTTTTGTACCTGCTGATGGAATCTAGCCAAAAATTGTTCCTCTTCGAGTTCCTCCAACTACATGAGCCTCTCCTCCAGGGCTCCATGGTCCGTCATACCTGTGAGCACTATTATGCATAGACTAGGTATAATATACTCCATTGGCATTATGGCTTCCACTCCATAGACCAGCTGGAAAGGTGTCTATCCCATCAGTTTCTTGCATGTTGTCTTATAATCCCATTATACTACAGGTATGTGTAGGTCCCAATCACTTTGTTGCATGTTGCATGCTTTGGTCAGTGCAGTCTCTAGTATTTTGTAAAATGCTTCTACTGTCCCGTTGGCTTGTGGGTGATATGGTGTGCTTTTCTGATGATACATCTGAAACTCTTCTATCAGCGCGCTGATTGTTTCGATCTGGAAATGTGTACTGCAATCACTCATTAAGACCTTCGAACATCCAAATCATGTCAATATGTGTTCAAACAGAAACTTCATGGCCATGGTATCCATGCAACCATTTACTGGTTGCGTTTCTGCTAAACGAGTCAGGTACTCTATCGCAGTGATAATGTATATTGCACATGTTTTTCCTTGAGGTTTGATAGGTCCTATGAAGTCAATCACCCATTTTTCAAAGGGCTGCAGTGTCATTTTTAGATTCAAAGGCATCTCGTCCCTCCGATATGGTTTACCTATTCTTTTACATACATCATAGACCTTGCAATGTGCTTTTGAATCCTGATGAAGGGTCAACCAACAAAATCCTACGTGAAGAATCTTTTGTGTAGTCACTCTCCCTACATAGTGTCCTCCTGTAGCACCCCCATGCGTGTCCATGAGGATATGGGTTTATTCAAATTCAGGTACATAACTTCGTAGTATCTCATCATTGACCGTCTTATATAGGTGCCCCGCAATGACAAAAAAATATGCCATACGCACCACCAGTTCCTTCTTCTGCTAGATGGAGTGCTCTTTCAACACAGTTCTAGTCATGAGAAAGTGGACTATATCTTCAAAGTGTCCATCTACTATGCACACAGCAAAGAGCTGTGCATCAAGTAATCCTTCCTCCAAACTAGTAGGTTCCTCTCTTGTCTCAATGAATGACAGGTGATCTAATCCCGTGTTCAGTCACCCAAGCTTCACAATGACCTCAAAATCATATTCTTGGAACAATAAAAGCCACCTGCATATGCGCCCCCCCAACACACGCTTATTGACCAAGTATTTCAGTGTGGAATGATCTGTATACATCTTGAAGTGTCCCCCTAGAAAATAGTGCCGATATTTCTAGAGTGCGTACACCATAGCCAATCCCTTGAGTTCAATGGTGGAATAGTTATTTTCTGCTTTAGACAATATGTGACTCGCGAATGCGATAGGGTGATCCAAGACCTCTCCACTATCCTGTGTTAGTACCACTCCCAGTGCTATACACGATGTGTCAACATGGACATGAAACTCCTCGTCCCATTTTGGGAAGACCAAGATTGATGGAGAGGCCATCTTTTCTTTTAGTACATCCAAGATTTTCTTACAGTCATTGTTCCATCAGAACGTGACATCTTTCTTCAACAGCTTCTCCATCGATGCAGTGATTTGGGCATAGATTTTGATGAACTTCCTGTAGTAGCCCGTATGTCCCAAGGTAGTGTGCAGCTGTTTCACACTTCGTGACGCTTCCAAATTCAGAATCACCATAGTATTTGCCTACCATTAGTCCCTTTCTACAAACCATGTGTCCCAAAAGGAACAAGGAATGTACACTTCTTGAGGCTCAGTGCGATTTGGTGTCTTTGATAGGTATCTAGCATCAAGCGTAAGCTCCCTACATGGTGCTTAACAAGCCCAAATACAGTCCAATAATCAAGATAAACCTCTAGGAACTTATGGATATATTCCTTGAATGTTGCAACAACTACGCGCAAAAATATGGCTGGTGCATTCTTCAACCAAAATGGCATAACCATGTATTGAAAGTAGCCCCACTTAGTCATGAAGGTTGCCTTACTCCTATCTTCCAGCACGATTTTGATCTAGTGGTACCTTGAGAACCCGTTAGTGAAACAATATGCTTCCTGCCCACTGACATTTTCCAATACTTCATCTGTGAACAGAGTTGGGAATGGGTCATGCACACATGCGTCATTCAATTTTCCAAGGTCCATGCATATTCTTATCTTGCCCTTCTACTTTTCTTCCTACACCACCATAGGGCTTACCCAATCAGATTCTTCCACCGTCTCAATGATTTATCTTGCGAGCATTTTGTCTAATTTTATGCGGACCTTCTCCTTGTATTTCAGATTCAAGCGGTAAGGTCTCTGCTTAACTCACTTTGTGTTAGGATTTAATGTGATCCTCATCATTCCTAAATCTCTAATGATTCCTTTTAAGTCTGTGATCTTGGTCGAGAATAAGACCTGGTACTCAAGGAGTAACTCAACGAACTTATCCACTGTCGCATCATCCCTGTAGTCATCGAGTGTTGCATACTTAGGTTCGACCTTCGTACCAATGTTCACTTGCTTTGTCTTTACTGGAATGGTTATTTCACGGTCTTTAATCAGTGGTCCTTGAACCTTGTGATGGCCTTCTGTTTCTGGAATGTTAATTTTCTACATATCTTCGTCATCTTCTTCATCATTTACATTACAACATTCTAGCATGCAGCTCAGCTGAGTAGCCCATTTAGGCTAAATTGATTCTATCGGCTCTTGTGGTATCCTAAAGATAACCGCTTTTACTGCTTGTATCACATCGTCCATGGTGTCCCACCAATGATCCTCAAAAGTGAAGGTTAATAGAAACCCTTTGCGTAGGATATCCCATTCACCTATCCCATGGAGGAGCTCTGTCTCTATATACCAGTTCATGGGTATAACATCTAGGGTATGATAGAACAAGTGCACCCACTCATGTTGTGGCTCTTCTCCATAGACCTTTGTCCACTTGGACAGGTGCATGTACAGATCATCTCGTATGTCATACTTGTTTGTTAGTCACATCTGAGGCTTCCCAAAATGCATGCACAACATTCTCCTACATTCACACTAGTCCTCAAAGCTTCCTTGATGCATATCCCACCATCTCACGGGTGTAGTGTGTAGTAACCACTTCAAAGCCTAGAAACATTGCTTTTCCATCATCTCCCTTTCAAATCTGTCCAAGAAAGTATCTAACTCACCTAATCCATCATAAGTAGGAAAATCTCTCACTTCTGTTGATACATAGTGCAACGATCTTGTCATATTTTTATAGTTTAGCACGGTTACCTTGTGTAACCGATTCTGCCATCACTCTATCTCTTCATCCGAATCCGACATATAGGAGATTTTGTACTCCCATGAGATTCGTCTATCCGTGGTGGGATTTACCTAGTCTTTCTCTTGTGCAGTTATCTTGTAGATGCAGTCTAAATCGTCATCACTTTCATAGTCATGCACTGGCTCTGTGTGGCGCGATCCTTTTGTAGGATCCAAAGGTATGACTGCACGCAAAGATTTTTTCTCAAAAATCATCTTATGCTTCTACATATTAATCACCCCATTCATGTCAGTGGCCCAATCAATTCCTAAGAGCGCAGGGTAGGGATTGTTGTCATCAACAATCTCTATCACTTCAAAATATGCTAATGCGCTTGCCCCTTCAATATCCATGATGATTCCCTACAATCTCCCCATAGGTATTATCTTTTCTTGGTTTGCCATTCACATCTAGATAGGAGACCATTGCAGTGTAGGCCTTCCCATGCACTCCCATGTCTACTTTAGCAGAATGTTCGCGTCCAATCCTAAATCCAGAATTACTTGGTCCATCTCATATTCTCCAATCTACGCAGCCAACCTTATTTCTCTTCCCATCCTCGTCACATGCTTTCCAATCTTCCTGACTACGAGCGGTTCTCCTGGCGTGGTCCCAGTGCATTTGTTAATGAGTTCTTGCAATCCCTTTATAGCCTTACTGTCCCACAATAGCTTCTTGCATGTTCTTAGGAATGTTGTAAGCATAGATGGGTCCATTTTCAGCTCCGATCTATCTTTGCTTCCTGAAGTGGAGGCATCAACAAATCTCTTCCTAGCTTCCATGAATGTTTCCTTAGCGCGCTTCAAATCAAACTCTGCTTCTTTCATCAAAGCCTTGCAAACCCAAGTACTATCTTCATGATGTTTTCCTTTATCATCTCCCCATCATAATTCGACTTAGAAGCATAATGTTCACATATGTATCTTCCTCGCGTGGCTCAGACCTCATCATCTACAAGTTCTGAGTTGGGGGAGGTTGGAGTGCTCCCTTCTCGCACAGCCTAGCTATCAGCATAGGACAATCCTTTGTCTCATGATCAAACAAGGTACAATATAGACATGATGGATGTGTTGGATTCATACAATCATGGGCATAATGTCTCGGCCCTCCACAATTATAGCATATCAGCTGTTTGGGACCTCTTCCAGGTCCTCCTCCACCTCGGCCTTGTCCACACCCCTAAAATCTGGTTTGCGCCACTCTTGCGTTCTGGTCAAGGGGCCACATTTCGGCATGAACTCTATAGGTGGGAGTCCTATCCATCATCAGCTCATAGTTTCTATAGGTGCACTCATCGTGTCCAATCAATTGACAAAAGTTATAGAACAACTATTGTGAATTCTATGTGTACTTCTATAACAAATGGAAGTTGTTTGTAGCATGCTTTCCTCCTATTTAACAAATCCTACACCAAAAAGTAGGTGCCGCACTAGGTCCTGCTTGTGCCTCCAGTCTTAATGGCATTGGCCATCCTCCCACAACGTAATTCGCGAACACCAGGTAATGGTCTTTATCATGACCCTCATCCTTAGATTTAATGCACCATACCCCTTTGCGCACTTTTGGTCAGGTTGTCCTATCTTGTTTCATACTCTGCATCTCAAGGCATAAGCTTTTCAACTATGCATGGATTTGCTAAACTCCCAAGTTAGGATCCTGTATTGAGGTCTCATGCAGCCTCATCGTGATCTCCAAGGCTTCTGCCTAAGTCGTTAACCTCTGTTGTGATAGCGCATTCCTCAAATGCAGTGTTAACAAGGCTACAAACAATTCGTGGTGCTATCCATCCGTCAAAGTCATATTAGCTTCACAAATTGTGCACTCCAGTCTCTGATCCAAATCCCAAGGAGTTTTTCCTGGTAGCATTGTGATCTCTTTGAATCCAATGATTGACTACGCCTCTGACTTTGGCCTGTTAAATTCTCTATTTAGTGGAATTTGGATATCCATGATCCCTGCATGCGGATTGTCATTAGAATGCTTAATATACTAGGTCAGCACATGATCTTACAAAACACTGATCAACGTTGCTTTATTTATATTATCATCTGTAACTGCCTATGCTTCCCATATTGCTCTTATCACACCAAAACTAGTATGGATCTTCATTTCCTACTCCCTTAAACACAAGAAACTATATTGCGCTTGCCATATTGACTCATGGTGGTGGCGGAGGTGGTACAGGCGAAGATGGAGGTGAAGGCAGTGAAGATGGCAGTGGTGTGGGTGGGGGTGGTATGTGTGGAATCCTCTACCTTATCAAATTGATTGCACTTTGCAGCAAGACCTTTGTGAGCTCTTCCTCATCCCCTCATGGAGGTCAAATCAAAGGGCTATTCTCTGGTCCCTTACTTCCTTCATTTCTGTAGGTTTTTCCACTTCACGTGGCTCCAGACATCAAGATAATTTCATAACCCTCTTTTCACATAATAACATTTTAATCCAAGTATTTAGAGACTTCACGTAATTACCTTACTGTCCTTTGAGAAATCATCACTTTGCCTTGCTATAGCTGACTGAAGTATCTACTGCAAACTCAGTAATGAATCCTCTTATAATCCGATTGAGGTATTGATAAAGAGCGCGTGCGATCTTATCCTCTGATGCTTCCAATCTACACACCAACTCTAGGGTCCACACAATAGGATTGTCAAGCTTTCACCTTCCTTGGCTATCTGCTAACTTCGCGATCCATTCATACAGCTCAGTAGGGAAAGATGTGAAGAAAATTTTGTGGATATTTGTGTACAGGTAGCAGTCTAGCCACTCTTCCTTTGATAGTCACAAATTCCTATTCTCTTGCGCTGCAAACTCGTGAATCCTACTGTCCAACCAACCTTCAATTTCCTTCTTAGTTAGATTCCAACATACGACATCAGACATCTCTATGCATATTCTGGTCCTAGCAATGGAACCATTTGTTGGCTTGAGGGGGCCTAACCTAGGTTCAGAGTTATTTAGCCAAACAAATCCCTATACTACTGGTCCTTTCGGCAACAGTCCATGGAGCACAGACTGAGGTCTCGCCCAAAGTAGTATGGGGTGATGCTCGAACCAAGTTTCTGCACCATTGAGATGTCTGAGGGGTCAATTTAGTACAATTGTGTATACCATTTTGCAGGTCACTTCGCACACTATCCTGACTTGGGAGGCCTTCTTGCTCTATTATACTCGTCTTCGCACAATGCTAACCAGAGGTTGAGGAACTTTCACGCTACCAAAGAAGCAATCTGTGCTATTTCCCCAAGTTACACTGTGTATCTTACTTATCTTCTTATAACAATTAGTTATCTTTAAATAGATAACTTATCTTATATTCACTTATTCAACGCATTCATATAAGTTCACGCAGCAAATAAACAGTAAACTTGCAATTCATACCCAATATACTTCAATGCATAAACAGGAAAAATACACATAAATAATATAAAACTTCTTTTTATTAATGCTTCAATCGATTACAGACTCAACATGCCCTGCGCACTCAGCTGTAGGGATCTGCACACTCAGCTACAGAGTACTAGGCCTCTGCGCAGTCAACTGCAGAGCCTTCTCCTACTCTACTGATCTAAAAATGGGGCACTAAAGGCTTCTTGTGAGCTTACAAGAACCTCTCCCACTTCAAAAGCTTAAATATTCCCAAGATTTATTTATTAACCAATGAAGAATTAATAATGTGCTTGAACATAGGTGTATGCTTATATTTGTTTAAAAATCGTTATGTGTTGTAATTTCACTTGCTTATGCTAGTATAAAATACATATGATAGTAAGTAAAGCAGCAAATAAGCAACACACGCATACCAGCAAGATGCAGCAATAAAACAACACACATTAAAATAATATTAATTTGGAGTTCACCCAAATTCCTGGGCTATGTCTCCTTGAGCTCTAGTCAAATCGACTAGGCTCTCTGGGATTATGGAACTAGTTCTTTTACAAGATCTATGCTCAACTCCACTGGTTTACACATACCACAATGGGCTTAGAACACCATCTCATCCCTGGATCTGAAGCTCTCGGCTTTCTGGCTCTAGATCTGGCTCTGGCTTTGGCTCTCAGCTCTAGCTTCTATAAGCTCTCTCTTGGCCTCTACGTGCATCAATCATTTGCTCGACCTCCAAGTGACCTTTTGCAACCTTCTAGTGACCTTTAGCAGCTTTGCTACCAGTCAATTGTGCTCTCTACCTTTTTGCTCTCTCTCAACTAACAGCTCTCCTTTAGCGACCTCTAGCTCTCTACACGTTACCTACAACAATCTTCGGTAACCTTGTCAATTGAGCTCTCTAACTCCTTTGAGGCATTTTTCTAGCTTTACAGATTCCCCAGCCATTTCTCTGCTTGTAATCATCCCTCTATGGCTCTGCGGCTTCTCTGCTCTCTGTCTCTTTGACTAGCCATCTGGCTCTATGGGTCTGTGGCTCTGCACATTCCAAAATGCATCATTGTTTGCAAAATTCCTGCTTGTAGAGTGGCACAATGATCAAGAGCTGTTACAAAGGGATCGGGGCCTTTCCCGAGACAAAAACCCAAAAATGGACAAAAGTTCCAATACATAGAGATTTTCTGAAAATACACTATCGGGCATGAAATCCAAATGTCAAATTCCATTAAATCGCCCCTATAAACCCTATCTGTTCTGCCATCAGTTGCATATCGCATCACATAGGTGGATTAGCCAAAACCCTAAATATACAGGAATACATTGAAAAATCTGAATTCCAGGACTTCAAAAATTATAGAATCAGGTTTATAATCTCGTTGGGTCTAACCTGTTATCGCTTACCACTATTGCAATCGCATTGGCCCTATTATCGGGGATCGATGATTAAATTTGGACCATTGATCTGATCCCTTATTAGATGGTCCATATCACATCGCATATCACTATCACATCAGCCCTTTGTGTCAGGGATCACCGATCTCTCAACTGTCGGTTAAATCCTGGCTGTTGATCTCTTTTCTAATCCAACAGCTGAGATCGCATGTCGCAGATCGGTATATTTCATTGCATATCACTACGACCCGCATATTTTCGTATGCCATACAACGATGGTGATTTGTCAATGCCAATAATCAGCAATCGCATGTCGCATTGGCCTAGGGGTCCTTCCCTTTTGGGTGTGCTGATCGCTAATCCACTGATTAGCTAATTGCAGTCGCTCCATTGCATAGCCTGGGGTCCTGATATCGCATGCGGGCATCTCTCCGATGCAATAAGTTGAAGGTCATAGTCGAGGATCCCTTTTGCCTTTGCTTTAAGTCCTCCACTCAACCCTTTCGATGAAATTTCCCTTTATTAAGGCCTTAAGTCCATTTTTAGAAGATTTTGCCTCCTTTTCAAAGGAAAAAGGCAAACTTCTTTTTGCAATAACTTCTGCATCCGAAGTCCATTTTATCCCATTCAAGTTGCGGTAGATTCAGAATGAAAAGATCTACGCAATGGAACTATTTCTAAGAGAATCCTTGGACTTTCATTTTCCTCTGTGAGGAACACTTAGACTTAGAAGTCTATCCAAAATCCATTTTGGATCACGCCTTCCCACTAAAATAACTTTTCGTCCCCAAAAGACTGATATACTGATCTGAACAGTAAATGAGAGTAACAACACCCTCTTCTTTCAGCCTCCATACACTTGCCTTGCATAGTGCCTCTGAACCAAAGCCTTTGACCACTTTCCTTCCTAGATGTGCTGGTCCTCTTGGGAAGAACTATTTTCCTCCTTGCCTTCATGCAGAACTCCTACTGAGATGGTCACAGAAGGTAGTTTGAACTTCTCTACCTTGATCATTGATCCTAGGTGGCTCAAACAAATGTGAAGTTACATCTGCTTCACAAAATTTTCATTTGTACCTATTTGACAAGCTGTCAAGAACAACTGTTAACAACAATAGAAATACACACAACAACTGGATGGCATAAAACTCCTGCCTCAACAAAAGAAATAGATCTCACATCTTATGAACAACTCCATGTCTTACATCTGCATACAAATGATGGACTAGATAACAAGACCAAAAAACATGCCTTTAAAACAAATAACCCTTGAAGTCAAGCATGTAGAGAAAGACCATTAGGACTCTTTTTCAAAAGATGAAACACTTCATCATCATCTCCATCTTGGAGACCAATTCAACTCTTCTCAAGTCAATATTGCATTACATGCATGCCAAAGTAATCAACCCTTCAAGTTAATTACACATACTTGTTTAAATACAAGGACAATCACCAACATTCCTATGTTCATGCATATCAAGCTTATACATGCATTTCATCCTACGACTTTTGCTTAAGCACACTATACTTTCAAAGCTGAAATGAACATAATGTTGCAACAACAAAGTGAGTCTCCTACTCAACTTTTTCCATTCACCTTCTTGATAAAACCCTACAACTTGCATTCCATTAACAAAGAAATGCAAACAAATGCATCAATAGACATGCAATATTAATTGGATAAGAACTCTAACCATTTATTACTAATCCATTTCAAAGGCCTTACCTTCGTCTGCACATCAGCATCAACATGTGAATGATCTTGAAACACATCAATCGTGGAAACTTCCTTTCCATTTCTGCCATTTTCTCTTTCCACTTTCTTCAGCTTTTGTGGAAGCATTGTTGGATTCAGAGTCCAACATTTTGCAACAAAATGTCCTTGCTTATGGTAGTAAGTGCAACACATGTGCATCCTCTTGATAGCATGATTTTCCTTGTCCAATGGACCTTTGGCTTCTTGCTTCTTTTCCTTCAAAATTTTCCTGTATGTGGCCATTCTCTTCCAACATCTAGAAACATTATGGTTATCCAAACCACAAAAGGAACATGCAATTATTTTCCCATACTTATGTGGAAATTTATCATGCTTTGCAAAATCGAAAGGAAGATGATTAGAACTAGATTTATACCTTTCTCTTTCACCTTTATTGCCTTCATGAGGTGGTGAATTGAATGAAGAAGCGGCTCCCTTTGGAACACTATCAATCTCTTCAAGGCTGTTAGAGTTTCCACAACTCTTTAGTTCAAGTGTGTGCTTCTGAACACCTGCATCCTACAAATGATGTTTCAAGCTATTGCTTTCCTCCTTAATACAATCTTCACACTCTTGAGGTAGAAGACTTGCAATGCAACTCCTTCTTGGAGCTATTTCAATGGCCTTGATGGTTGCTTTGGAACTTTCTCCATAAGACTCTCCATAGCCAAGACCCAAATACTTAGGTCTTTTCTCAACTATTATTGGCTCATCAATACCTTGTGCATGTTTGCCCAAGCCTTTCCCTTCATAGCCCATCTTGAACATTATCTTGGAACCTATGCCTCTAGTATGTTTTTCAAAATAACCAATACAAGCATTCTTAGAATAATTTGAAGACAAACAGGAATGATTTACCTCTTCTTCAAGCTGATACTTGACTAAGGTTTCTTTCATAACAAAGAGCTGTGACTCCAACTCATGCATCATTCTCAGGTTCATATTTGCAATATGAAGTTGCCTCTCCATTTCTTGCAATTTATCAGAAAGCAACTACTTCTCTTCCTCCACGAAATTCAACTACTCTCTAAGTATGCTGCTCTTCCTTCCATCCTCATTCATTTCTCTTACCTTGTCCATCATGATGAACAAGTCTTGCTTCATGTCTTCATCAAAGAATCTTGTGAAGAAAGAAGATTTTGAGAACTCACTTGTAGAAGTTTTCATTATGCCAATGAACAAAAGAACTTCAAACAAGATTAATAAATAGCTTATTCAGCAACCTTTTGCAAAAAACCTCTTCTGCTTCAAGGATTTCCTTGAGGTCCTTTGGGATAAGAAGAATGCCTTCATCCCTTCTTCCTTCTTGTCCTCTCCTGGAATTAGCTATCAATAGCTTTCCCTTCACCTCTGCAACTCAAACAATAGTCAATTTGCAAATAAGCATACAATCAATCAGATAATCAATCCTTCACTACCCAAACACCTTTTAGACAAGCAATCTTTTCTATGTCAATCATGGATTCTGATCTGATACCACTTGCATCATGATACCACCTGCTTCATGGTACAACCAGTTCTAATATAACCTTCTTGAAGGAGGGGTTAATAATCTCAAGCTCCGATACCACCTGATTTGAAAATGGGGCACTAAAGGCTTCTTGTGAGTTTACAAGAACCTCTACCACTTCCAAAGCTTAAATATTCCCAAGATTTATTGATTAACCAATGCAAAATTAATAATGTGCTTGAACATAGGTGTATGCTTATATTTTTTTTGAACCATTATTATGTTGGTATAAAATACATATGACAGTAAGTAAAGCAGAAAATAAGCAACACATGCATAGTAGCAAGATGTAGCAATAAAACAACACACATAACAACAATATTAATATGGAGTTCAGCCAAAACTCTTTGCCTACGTCTCCTTGAGCTCTAGTCAACTCAACTAGGCTTTTGGGGATTATGGCAGCAGTTCTTTTACAAACTCCATGATCAACTCCACTCATTTACACAGAACACAATGGGCTTAGAACACCATCTCATCCCTGGCTCTGAAGCTCTCGGCTTTCTGGCTCTGGCTTTAGCTCTGGGTCTGGCTCTAGCTCTGGCTCTCAGCCTCTGCGTACATCAATGGTTCACTCGACCTTTTACAACCTTCTAGTGACCTTTAGCAGCTTTGCTGCTAGTCAATCGTGCTCTCTGGCTTTTCACTCTCTCTAAGTTATCAACTCTCCTTTAGCGACCTCCAGCTCTCTGCATGTTACCTACAATAATCTTCAACGACCTCATCAATTGAGCTCTCTAACTACTTTGAGGCATCTTTCCAACTCTGCAGCTTCCCCAACCATTTCTCTTCGTGCAATCATCCCTCTATAGCTTTGTGACTTCTCTGCTCTTTGTCTTTTCGACTGGCCATCTGGCTCTGTGGCTTTATGGCTTTGCACATTCCCAAATGCATCATTGTTTGCAAAATGCCCACTTGTAGTGTGGCACAGTGATTAGGAGCTGTTACAAAGGGATCGGGGGCCTTTTTCTAGGCAAAAACCTGAAAATGGACAAAAATTCCAATACACAGAGATTTTCTGAAAAATACACTATCAGGCATGAAATCTGGACTTCAAATTCCATTAAATTGCCCCTATAAACCCTATCGAGTCTGCCATTAGTCGCATTTCACATCGCATAAGTGGATTGGCCAAAACCCCAAATACACAGGAATACATTGAAAAATATGAATTCCCAGACTTCAAAAATTATAGAATCAAGTCTATAATCCCATCGGCTCCGTCTTTTATCACTTACCACTATTGCAATTGCATTAGCCCTATTATTGGGGATCATTGATCACTAATCACCGATTAAATCTGGACCATTGATTTGATCCCCGATCAGACGGTCCTTATTGCATCACATATCGCTATCGCATCCACCCTTTGTGTCGGGGATCACCGATCTCTTGACCGCCAATTACCACATATTAAATCTTGGTCGTTGATCTCTTTTCCGATCCAACAGCTGAGATCGCATGCTGTGGATCGGTATATTTCATTACATATTGCTACGGCCTAGGTATTTTCATATTCCATACACCGATGCCAATAATCAACAATTGCATGTCGCATTGGCCTAGGGGTCCTTCCTTTTTAGGTGTGCTGATTGTCGATCTGTTGATCAACCAATCGCAATTGCTCCATCACATAGCTTGGGGTCCCGATATCACATGTGGGCCTATGTCCGATGCGATAAGTTGGAGGTCGCAGTCAGGGATCCATTCTGCCTCTGCTTTAAGTCCTCCACTCAACCCTTCTGATGTGATTTCCCTTTATTAAGGCCTTAAGCCTATTTTTAGAAGATTTTGCCTCCTTTTCAAGGGACAAAGGCAAACTTCTTTTTGCAATAACTTCTACATCCAAAGTCCATTTCAGTCCATTCAAGTTGTAGTAGATTAAGAATGAAAATATATATGGAATGGAACTATTTCAAGAGCATCCCTGGACTTTCATTTTCCTATGTGAGAAACACTTAGACTTAGAATTCTATCCAAAATCCATTTTGGATCATCTATGACCCAAAGGCACAAATTTACACTTTAGACTCAATGCTTCCTCATTACATCTCCTGCTAACTTCTCCCTCTTTACAACTTAGAGCCTCACTCTATTTATACAATCCCATGGTCCTTGTACCATGGGTAGAACTCTCAAGCTAACACTCCATTACAAAAGTAAGGGCGGACAACCCTATGACTTAATTACAACTTTGTGCTCCGCGCCCATAAATCGCGAAGTCTTTACATTGAACTTAGTCAAAACTTGGGCTTTAAGCCCCAAAACTTGCCTTTGGGGGATCCTGTGCCCAACACAAGATTTAATTGACAAGTACACAAATAAAGAAAAGACTCGTGCTTAACAGCGTGCGGTGAGGAAAATTGGTAAGCATACAAAGCAAACAAGGCATGAGATGAGGTTGACCATGAAAATAGGAGAATATGAAATGAACCAAGTAATCTTGGATCTGGGATTTGATGCAAGTTTCCTACCTAAGGAGACATGGGAAAAGATGGGGAGACTTGCATTGTAGTGGCCTCCTATTCATCTACGCATGGCAAATCAATAGAAGATTATTTCGATGGGGTGCTTATATGGTGTAATGATCGATATTGAGGGTGTGAGTGCACTGGCTAGGTTTGAGGTCATTGAAATAGTTTATGATAGTAACCCATACCTTGTGCTACTAGGATTTGACTGGGATTTTGTTATGGATGTAGTAATTAACTTGAAGAAGCAGAAAATAATGTTTGAAAGGAAGTCGCTCAGAGTTGTAGTACCACTAGACCCTGCTGAAGGAGTGCATTATACTGAACCTGTTCACAACTTTGTGGAAAGTGATGATGATCTAGATCAGATATACAAGATCACCATGTGAAATGAAGATTGGATCAATCCTACGACTGATAGACAAATTGCGTGGGACAAGGATAGCTCCTACACCTTTGACTTAGATGAAGAGCTTGAACACTCGTAGAATCAGTTGCAAGAAGTATCTATGCTCTATTACAACAGGATGACTAAATCACTACGGTGTGTCTCAACTAAGGTAAGGAAGCTTCGACATTATGATGGTTTGACAGATGTGGATCTGTCTTTAGATGAATTTGAAAGGGAAGTATCGAAAGAACATTTCTTCCAAGCACTAGAGTTGGCACTGCGTGCTACTCCTTTCAGTTGGTAGTGTTAGTGTTTGTCAATCCTGCTAGTCACCTGTGATCAAATGTTCTCTTTCAAAGTTTTTGTTAGGGTCCTCAATCAAGTTTTTTATGGTTTCAATAGGTCTTAAAATAAAAAACTTTGATCATTGGTTGGTGTGTCTAGGACAGTGCTACTCCCTTCAGCATTCATGGTTATCATTATTCATCATGGTCATGTCATTTTTCAAGTGTTACATGTCATGGATTAGTCAAATAATCATATAGGTCTTGGTCTAGATCATCACCTATAATTGTCGATGTTATGTCAGTTTTAAGCTAAAAAATCCATGTTTATGGTCTTGAGTCCACACATAAAGGAGTTAGCATCTTAGGAGGCATATTTAATAAAGGTAAAGGTACTACTTTAATTCATAAAGGTATTATTGCAAAACACCTCACTTTTAGTTTCAAAATGAAGGATGAGGTCATGTCATGACATGTAAAAAGGTGAATTTAACTCTTATAAGAGACCATACAAGAATTTATTTCACTCATTCCATTGGAATTAAGCACTAATTCACTAGAAAATTCGATCTTAGTATAAAAAGCATCGAAGTACACTCTCAAAAGGTGATTGGCACCCCTTCCAAAGCTCCACGCTCTGTTTTCAGCCAACCATGTTGTGTTTTTACCCTTTGCTATGTTTTCAGTTCTATAGGCAAAGAATACATCTCCAAGGTTTTATGTGGCCAATGAAGGTTCCATCAACCTATTAACAAGTAATTTAAATCTCTTTCCACCTACTATCAACATTTATTTCATCTTTTCAGTGGAGAAATCCCCCCACAGTCCCCACGCTATGTTTTTGGTGGGTGAGTTCCATAGTTTGGGTTGTAATCAAATATACCTAGTTCACTACCTATTATACCCTTATCCACACCCAAATATACTTCCCACAACCTTTCTTACCCTTCCTCCCTCATTTCCCTAACCCCTAGACCTAACCCTAGCTGCTACGGTGCATTTCTTTCAGTTTTAGGGTTAGGACTATGTTTAAATTCCCTACACCAATCCCTTCATTATTTTCATCATATTCCACCTCCCTAAACTTCCTAGCACATCTCCATACCTCCCCAACTTTTCTTTCCCATATATCTTCTCCCTAAACTCTCTATCCCCTCACCTCGAGAAACTAACCCTAGTGTTTTGGAGAATTTGGTATCTACAGCTAAATACTAATTCCCTAGATAAGTAGTCATATCTAGAAAAACAGTTTAAATCACTTTAGCCTTTTCCTATAAACAATAGATAAGACAAAGAAGATTAGAAGCCCTACTTGT
>Ga0068628_1000049_pt1 | contig 23065 bp, 18 predicted proteins | sample InSIn2gowninarea_FD_77431 | JGI IMG/M metagenome (GOLD analysis project Ga0068628, IMG submission 77431) | Clean room microbial communities from NASA Spacecraft Assembly Facility at Jet Propulsion Laboratory, Pasadena, California, USA -... ... | reverse complement strand
GGAGGGGGAGGACCAAACTACCACTTATATAGAGGAAAATCCGTCTACTTTCGCATTAATGCAAGATGGACGTAAATGGAGGAAAGTAGCAAATCGTGGGGAACGTCGAGATACAATTGTCATATAATTTACGTAGTAATCATATCTGGTTGTTCTGGGTGTGGTGGTGAGAGATCAAATAACCGTTTGGGGGTAGAAACCATATTGGGGTAATTGACGTTAGTCGCGATGTATTACCAGCAGCTCTCGTTTGGTGTGAGACGCAGAACTCTAATTTACAGCGAATTTCTACAATTTGCGCCATCACGTCCGTCTCTGAAGGTACACGTACTTGATTTGAGCACCGCTCAGCTGCACCCACTTGCACGTCTCCAAACTATTCTCAAGATAGTCTGGTGTAACTTTGATTGTCACGTAATCTCTGGCACGCCATGAGAGCCGGGCCAGCTTCTCATAAGACGTGCTCCCGGCCTGGGCGTGCCTCTCACCTTCCGCACTACTCTCACAATTCAGAACAGAGGCTACCAAGATGGTTTTCTTGACAAGAGAAGTCCGGCATAGACTCACTGGATCTTTAGAGTGTGCGGATCTGAAATGGGGGGAATATAACACTCGAAGACCTCCTCTAGGGATGTGCCATTGGATAATGTCTAATCCGACATATCGCCGTTGGCGAGATCGCGGCGGGATACTCCATGTCAGGAGTAAACCGGGGGGGGGAAAGTCAACTTTGAGATCCGCCCCTTCTCTGTAAAGCCGTACCACCAGTCTGGACAGTCCAAAGTAGGTGGAAACCATGAGTCTAGAGGCTGGAGAGGTCGCTTACCCTGGTGGAGGACCAATGGCCTGATCGCACGGCCCGTAGCACTCACGCATTCCATAACAGTTGTCCATTTGGTCTTAGAGGACGTAACAGAGAGAGGCACACCCTGTAGTTTATCAAATACTGCAGTCTCGGACTGATGGTGGTTGTGCCGCGACCCAATTTCGTCCCCGTTCCACGTATTTTTATCCTCAACTCCCGCCTCACGAAGCTGCGCCTCCACGGCCTTGAACCACAATGTTATTATAGCCGGGTCACTCGCCAAGACGCGGTCTATCTCCATCTGTTGTTCTTTCCTTGAACGTAGTTGTGGGTGGCGAGTTATAAAACGTTGAATCCAATGCTGGCCAAGAGGTGTGAACTGCGAATCGGCCGGGCAATTTTCTTTCGCTAATAGATTAGCGAACACTCGTAATTCTGCATAATTAATTGGTCTGTATTGTTGCTGTACATGTAATATATACTGTGCAAGTACTCTTTCCTGTGAATTCGTCAGTCTCGCGTGGTGTGGTCGCTGATACAATTCGGACTGGGTGCCGTTCACTCGGTTTCGTAAAGTGGTATAGGGAAGGTCTGCAGCACGCGCAATTTTGGCTAGATTTTGATCAGGATCGTTGCGATATTGTCGCAAAGCATCTTGGATTACACTTTCTCTATCGAATCTATTCATTATAAAGTATTGGTGTTGTGAGGTAATGTGGTAGATGAGTGCATTGGCAAGACGGTCACGAAATACAAAATAACCGTTTGGGGGTAAAAACCATATTGGGGTACTTGACGTTAGGTTCAGATAGGCCGATTCTGGCCTAGTGACTATCGATAGGCTCATAGCAAGACGACTGAGGTGGTGATCCTCGAATTCCATCGATTAGCACCTCGAGTGTAATGATGAGACCTGGACTAAGCATCGAGCTAAATAACCCTTGGCCCTTCTGGAAACACAAGCGTTCCTAAGCCTAATAATGCTTGTTCGGTCTATTACGGCCAGTAGTCACATACGAAGAAGCTACTTCGTTCGTTCAATCGAAAACTCCTTGCTCGAATCGCTGCTTCACAAATGCAGTTCGCTTGTGGATCTATCCATTCATTGCGACTCTTGTTCAACTACGCATTATATGTATTGAGGCCGACTAAGTCTTTGAACCAGCACGGGTAATGATCATACCTCCGATCGATTACGCTGAATATGAGCTCTGATACACCCGAGTAGTGAGTCGACTTCGACATTAATGTAGTGATTCTTCACGTCCACGATATGGACCGTTTCCTTCTTCAGGTCCATGACTGCGAAACCATACGTAAATTGTCCTCTTATTATCGCCAAGTTGGTGGTCGGTCGTGAGAGAACGTCAAGTCTTCTACAGTCAGTACCACCGGTCATTCGCGAGGAACCGAGGACACAATCAAATACGTCTGGTAGGTAAGAGACATTGAAGTTGAGGCAGGTGTCCTTTTCAAACGCAGCGCGTTTTACAAGTGATGGCTCCTAAATGCTTCAATAGACGCGATTAGGTCTTCCGAACACTATCATCGTGATAGAAGGGTGTTATAAATATAGACTTAGAGATTTTTGGAGGCATGAAGAATATAGGAAATCGCATTGTATATGATGATCCTGTCGAGGTCTTCGGGATTATATGGAATCTTATTGTAGGGCGCAAGTCATTGTACATCCTCCGGGGAGTTACAAGATTTATTGATGTCTTCCACGCAACCGCTAGACAGCTACGATAGGATGACTAGTTTCACAGATTATAGTGAACAATGGCGACGTACAAGAATACTGTTAGAGTTTTTCGGTAGTAAAGACTCGAGTTTTGTAGGTAGTCACGATATAAGAGTATTGATGTATTGTGTATTTCACAGATTTGATCGTCTACATAGATAATAAAGAAATTGGTTGCTAACCTATTCGCCATCATCGCTGGAAGGCAGGGGCATGAATCGAAGCCCATCCAAGAGATTTCCCGTCGAATCGTCACGTCTAAGACATTTGGTATGGTAAAAGGCGTCCGGCCAGTGCTTGTATCCAATAGTCGTGACCGCTTTGACAACGAGGGTTTCAGATCCTGTGATCAGATCTGAGCAATTGAAGCACCGGACTTCGTCCGTCAAAAGTTTTCCTAGCCAAACGGTGGTGTATCTACTCTTATCCAGGATAAGTTTTCCCTGTGGCTGATCATCAACCATCCGTGCCGGGTTGTCCGTCCAACGGATTAGCTGCATAGCACAAGTTTTCACAGCCTCCGCGTTGATCGGTCCTTCTAACACGATGTTGTTCCGTGGTCCAAAGTCTTCTCGCAGGAACACAGACTCCCTGCACAGGAAGAGGATTCCGAGAGGACCAGGGATGATGTCGTTGATGAGCTGAACATGCTCCTCCTCCTTTCGCACCTCTTCAGGGCTTACTTCCAACCAAACAGGGGATTCGCCTTTCTGACATCGATATTCCCAGACCGAGAGAGTATATTGGCCAGCCTCAGTCGACTCAGGAATTCGATAGAGAACTTGTAGTAGGCAGTCAGGCGTCGGATTGTACAAACGTCCCTCTCCTCGACCGCACCCATCAGCTTGATCAGCAGTAAACTCCAGGGTTCCCATGTTTTTGCCAGTGACTGCATCCACAACAATATGTGCTTCGACTTTTGCCACTTCACCATCTTCTATCTCATCTTCTTCATAGATACTTCTCCATGCAAGTACTCGACCGTATGCATCCATGTACATAATTTCATGGTTGTATTCGTCGAGTTTCAGTGCAGCCCGAGTTGCCTTGTTCAGACTGACCTCAACTAGGTCGTTATTGATACCTGCTTTAGAAAGGTCGAACGTGGCAAGCTTGAGTTCACCATGTCCTACGACCAGTAGTAGTTCATTCTTCCGATTAACCACTCGAGCAAAACATGTATCACTTTTAACCTGTGTTTCGAACACAGGCCACATATACTGTTTATGAATCTTCCAGACCTTGATATAGCCACTTTTATAGGTAGCCACGATGTGCTCATGATCGAGCCACAATTGTTCAATACTTCCGTCGTTTGACCTATCCGTGGCGCAATCCGTTATTCTATTCCGAGAGTGTTTTTCGAAAAGTAATAAGTATCCCTTAGCGGTTCCGACCACGCAGAACTGGTCGTTGGCCGCGACGTGAGTGAGAAATCCGTCCTCCCTTTTGCATACATGCTCGCTTAAGACCTCAAGTTTGGGGTTCCGAATTTGCAATTTCGTTCGGGTGACACTATACAGACGTTTGCTGAACCTTTCGTCAGTTATCAGTCAATTCCTCCGGATCAATCTACTCTACCTGGTCTGTACAGCGGCAACAACATTATAATCCTCTTCGTCAAAGGCTAATGTGTGGGTGTAGAACATGATGATATCGATGTAGCTTAAGGGAGAATCTTGAGTGAGGACACCGTCCGATAAGGGTGTATCTCAGCTCATTTATCAAGTCTCTTCGTGTGGATGCCGCCTGGTATGGTGTCCCATCTTGAATTTCGGCCCGTGGTTGAATTGCTTCACAGATCCTGTTTTCAATAGTAGCCCATATTTTCACCAGGAGAAATCTCTTGTAGACGTCGATTCACTGGGCTCATAAGGTTAGGAAGAATTGATTTATCTAATCTGGGTAGTTCAATTCGCGAGGTTTGGGTGAGACCACAAGTGCTCAATACTGAAATTGAGGTAAGCTAGTGGACGAGGCGGCTTCTATGAGAGAACATATCAATATGTGAAAGTAGCCAAAAGTTTACGATTTCTTCAAACTATAGCTATTTGTGTAGGGGCGCTCACCGCACCTACAGCGTGGACAAGCTATCTGGCAGAGTAAAAATCGTTGGACAAACTCCAAGCTATCCACTAGCCACGTATCGTACTCTCCAATGCCATGTATTCTTTTGGAAGAGCCGAGCTCAGTTTCTCGAAACGTACCTCCTCTGTTGGGGAGCGCTGCTGATTTCAACGACAATCCAAATTCGGTGATAAACATTAGGTAGGTAGGTAAATCAGATAGGAAATCTACCACGACACCACGATGGCGTTGATTTGAACCGTGCGTGCTTGGCCTTCGGTACGAGCCAGTACTCTGCTCCAACACTACGCCAAGATGCAAGCATGGTCAGAGCAACACAGAAAATATATGTACTTGGACGCTGCCCTGCCCTAGACTGAACCCGGACCATCAGAACCATATACTTGCACTAAGGGAGCAAAAAACCGCGACGATCAAAGGGAGGATCAGCTTCACAGGGCACTGAATGCATTTTGAGATAGGACGAAATTGAATTCTCTTTGTTCCGTGCGTGCTAACATCTACAACACCTACAGAATGGTGTTGGATCGGGGCAGCGACAATCATCATCAAGAGGATGACTATGCACTAGTGTCTAGTACAATTGCTATTACCGCCTGGCACTAGGTGGCTGTGGAGCAACAAAGAAGTAAACATCTCCCCGACTGGACGAAAACAAGTTCACATACAGCAGCCTACTCCACTGAGTAACACATCTCCCAATGTGGACTACCTATGCTCGGACCATGTCTCGTATCTTCCGCCGATTCAGTAGCATCGACCAAGCGAACAGACCGACACGTCGGATGTTCTGCAGATTGTGGTAGAAATACCCAGGTATGTACTAGGTATGGTGTTCTAAAACAGATTTGGCTGTGAAGGTGTGATTGGGTCGAGTCTACTAAGACCAAGCGATTTGGCGAAGTGACAGCCAAAGTGAGAAACCAACGGCTCCGTGCTGCGCTGCATGTGACAAGCTAGGCGGCGACATTTGAAGTTGAGCAGTTTGAAAGCTTTGCAATTTTAACGTACTTACCTATTCAGTCCGTTCAGGCGGCTTTGGGATACTGAACCGTCTGTCGTAGGTGTGGAATTACAGATATTAAGCAAGTATGATGATCTAAACTCTAGGACGCGTGACGAGTCGAGATGGATCATCTTAATTTCTTGCACCTGTCAGATGCTAGATCATCAACGTATAATCTAACATGCTGGCGGTCATGATGGCTGGAATCACTGACATACGCAGGCTTTTTCAGATAAACATCCAGTCTTTGGCTGCTGATTGCCTCGCATGATCACTATCAGAAGGTCTTCAGCCTCCACTCGAACATTACCCATCGCACGGTGACGATTACACACTAAATTAATGGCACGAATGTCAAACTAAGACGGTTCGTACAGGTGACTCAACTTCGCAAGCCAAAAGATAACGCTAGAGTACATGCCTTGCCGAGATAATATCTCATAACAGAACAGACGACGAAGCTGTATGCACTACTGGAGTATGTGCTGAGACTCTAAAGGTAATGTACTGTAGTAGTAAATAATACGGATTCGATACCTAGGTATCCTTAGATATTGGGTAATGATGGACAAAGACCTTGGCACTATACCGGCCGTGCTCGTAACTGTCATCACTGGTAGATGCTACAACTTTATGTATAGATTCATCTTCACTTCCATTTCTCGAACATACTTGATACCATGTTTCCTTCTGCACGAGAGTCTACTAGTGTCTGTCTTTGGCTCTGACATACCTTGTCCACACAGATCATCGAACATTTTCTACGAACATAAAAAGTACGAACACAGGAGTATATCAAAAACTTACTATAAAGGGAGCGTACATCACTGCTATTCACTGCTATCAGGCCTAATGGGGTGGGTTTACCACTTAGTACTTGAACAGTGTTCGGCTGAAGCTCGTGTTATTATCGACTGTATTGACGTGGTCGGGTCGATTACCGACCATTGCTCCACTACTGTCTAACTGCAGGATCTTCATCGGAACATATATGTAATTCGGAACAATTGGCCTGTTTGAGTAGTGGTCAATTACTGATGTATATCAACTCCTAATCGAATAGTATTCAACCAAAGATCGTATTCTGGTCAGGTCAGGTATTCTAATTGAGCTCTCAAAGGCTACCATAAGTCCCACCATAGAGGATAGCCACTGGCCGAACCCTGTCGATCCTTGATCCAATAGTGTTCAACCAACGACTAACGTACATGTACCTTTGATCGGATTAGTGGTTGACCACTACTCAAAACACGCCCGATCATTCTTCATCATATTTTCGATCTGACCAAAATCTGACAACTGAACAGCGATCGACTGCGATTTACAATCCGACCAGAACTACCTTTCCCTCTAAGATGTCCATTTACTTGGTGAGTTAAAGAAGTGAGTCCTAGCGTCTCCTGTGCAGAGGGATTTCGACCAATGGGATATTGAGTGCCACAGGCTTGGCATCGTGCATATGGATCATGAGTGAAGCGTAGTATGCGCCATTATATATCGAGCATTATGCTGATCTCTCCTTTAACTCACCAAGTAGTTGTAGAGGACCTTTATTACCCACGTCCATGATGGGCGGTATACTACTCTACCAAAATCATTGATTTAGCTAGCTAATTTAGTGACATCAAAAGTCCATGATTGTCAAGGTCGAATGTCGTGAGGACGTCACCGAAGCGACACCGAAGACGTAGCCGAGATTGCACCGAGATCCTCCGGACATAACGATATCACATCGAACTTCAATTATATTTGATTAGCTCGACCACTTGACCACTCGACTAACGTTGATTTATATCGATCAATTCGATCAATCAATCACTGGACAACTTGAGTACTCGGTAGATCGCGATGCGACCACGTCGATATTATTGATCGGGGTTCATATATATTCCGACCACGATCCCGATTACGTGAATATTACTGATCGGTGGCTGATCTATCTTCGTCTTGCGGTTGACCACTCCACGGTGGGCTGTACAGTTGATACGTAGAGTTCTGACTCAAGATTAAACACTGCTATCTTGACCAGTTGCATCGTATCCTACGATGGAACAGTTCCTACGCTAGATCAACGGTAAACAACCTCGTGGTGACTTATGCTCAAGTCTGCGAGCATGGTATTTCAGGATATAGGAGAAGTCAATAATGTTATATGCTTTCACGGAAACAGATAGAAGCCACAATTATGGAAGCTGAGGTTGCGACAACAAGAATGACTGGACATAATGCACCGTCCAGACTTCTCGACAATCCAATCCATATGGCGACTACCATCGCAACAGCCAAGTGACACTGTCGGTCGACTTTCGGCTGTGCATGTGATGACAATTTTGTTACAAAACCCACCACTCGGGTGCCAACGCAGTCGAAACAATATTTTTATTTTTCCTGTGAACACCGCGACTGTGTCTGTGGCATTGGTCTACTCATCTGCACAACTGATCGTATTGACACAACCCGGTGTGTCCCTCGTGATCGAGAGGCTAATAGAATAGCGAGCGAGCTGCAAACTCGGTCACATCAAGTAGATTACTCCCCCATCTATTCTTTTCAAGACCACAGATGACTGTGCCACGAGTGACGGTTGTAGTGGCGTTTCTGTCCCCAGTGTTAATTATTAGAAAGCAACTCGATAGACGAGATGTTTGCAACTTACACCGCTCCTGGAACGAAGAGTTTCACTTTCTGCTTCGTTGAAATTCCGTCGAGTGCGGATCGTCAGCGTTTTTCAAGTCGTCGCGATTGTCCGAATCCACCGTCCATAATCACTGTCTAGTGCTTAGTCAGCATGCTTATTGTCTCGATGAGGTCAGCTATCTGAAACTTACCTTTACTAATCGTCCTTTTTGGTTCGCTTGCTGTATTTGGTAGGTCACGTCCTGTATAATACCTTCAGAAATCTCTTTCCAAAGCTCATTGATGTCGGAGCTATCATCATGTTAGTGCGTCTGCGACCGAAGAGATTGCGGCCAACTTACTCCGTCCACGACATCATTCTTGCGACTAAAGGGTCTCCCCCCATGTCCCTTAGCATTTTCTCGATGATTACGCGAATTGAATGGTCTGGCGCTAGTCCATCCATAGCTCTCAAGAGTGGAAGCTCGTGATGCGCCGTCCCGCGTTTCATCATCATCTTCAGACTTTGATACTCCTTCTCCCCAACATCAGCTTTGGCCGCAAGCTGTGCGAGAGACTGCTTCGTGAAGTCACGGATTATGGAACTCGAACCGCAGATTTTGCCTGGAGCCAGAATATCAGGACTTGACCGTGGTAGGAAAATTGACATACCTTTTGACTTCACAATTGGAATCAAACGCGGTGGCTTATCCTCTACAAGTGTGTATGTTGCGGCGTCGCTGGTACTTCCACCTGCATCGAGAAGCACAAATGTCTCCCCATCAACAAGATTATTCCTCCTCGAACCCAATATCCACACGGCGGCAGCTTTTGGTGCCGACACGAACGACAAATCATCGGCTTGACAAAAATCGGTTCGCTGGATTGCTATCGTGATTGCCTTCGTCATCCGATCGAAAGCTACTTGCTCGAAGGCTGAATGTATACGATGACATTGATCTTGTCGCCATCTTTATAACCTACCTCTTTTTGCGTTCTGTTCATGGTATGACCTAATAGCCCATGGAAAAAATCGGTGGTTGGATGATTGTCGAGTGTAACGTGCTTCGGAGTCCCATCTCTATCGACGACCTCGACACCAGTCTCAGCTTCATCATTGTTGAATTGACGAAGCAGAAGTCGGGACGAATCCAACGGCGTGGAGGATAATGATTCCGGACCAGCACATCGACCGTGTTCTCTAGCGCCAAAGCCCCAGTGTACTGTACACCCTGTTGACCTGACTACATCACGATGGCGTTCCTGCTGTAAGGGAGCATCAGCCTTGGCGATACCCGAATTCGTCTTTCGACTCTCGTCAGAACTCTCATCGTCCGATGAATCAGAGCCGGTGTATTGGATTGATGTGTTGGTTCGGTTGTCAATCGCTGAATAGCATATTCTAGATGGTACTCTTGTTTGATTCTTACGGCCCCGTGGGTACTCGCAGACCGTGTGAGTTCCAATCGTGGCTTTCAATCCCCACTAACACTCCTCGATGGGGTCCGTGTAAATTACTGAGGTAAAGGCGTTGTCCCACTCAATCGCGACCAGGATCCTACGTCCCGCTGCCGACACCAACGGAATGCCACTGTCAACTGTTGGTGTGTCGTCCATCTTTGTGACTCTCTGCTAAACATCAAGCACCGATACTGGGAGTCCTCGCTCCAGTAATTACAGTGATATGCGAAATCGAAGTCCTACTCGTTTTGCACGCGTTCTTTCAGAAGCAGCTAAGATATATCCACGGTGGAGTACACTTTCCTCGCTACGGTTAAGCCTGAAACACCTCTAGGAGCTCAGGTGTCTGAGGTAGTATGAATTACCGGTCTGCCATAAAGCTCGCGAGAGCGATGATCTTGTCATTTGAACTGAGGTCAGTCCGGGCCTCTTAGGCGCCGATGATTAAGCGGGCGAGCTTTGAGGGCGTGCCTTTAAAACTTTCGTGATCAGAAACTTCAACAACCTTCGTTGTCCTAAGCCACCCTCTCTCGTGTGGCTTATGCCAATACATTCAATTCTCACTGCACGGTGCTACTGTAACGTCCGACTTTTCCTATTCAAGATGTTGGCTTCCCGTTCGCCAAGCCTTGCGTTCGATGTACCATTATTGTTCAACCAATGTAAAATGCCTAGACGAACGATGGGTCAACAATCACGACGAGCGGTGGAGAAGCTGCTTGCGATAGGACAGTTCGCTCCATGGTCGATCTGAACGCGGAATCCACATGATGGATCACTCTCCAAAGAAGTCAATATAGTGCTCACCACCATCACATCTGGCTTTCCAGCACATCGCTGTGATCACATGCCGCTGTGTCCTGACCACAGAGTTCGAAAAGTTGTCTCGTAAAATGTCTTCAACGAACCCTGCCAATTTCTCGACGTCGCGGTTATTCGAGTTTTGGCCATCGAGCTTCACTAGCCAAGTGCAAACCCATCTCAACCATAGTGACGCACAGAACAGTTCCATGTTGGTAGTCTCGAAATTGTCCACCCATTCGCAAAAGTCTGGAATGAACTCCCCATCCTTATCAAACAAGTCCTCATTTGCTCTGGTCCAATCAGGATGGAAAATGCGTTCTCTGGAACTAACAATACAACAGTGGTTGTCTTGTAGACACCAGAAATACGATAGGTCCCTGCCATAGAACAGCTCGGCGACATAGCAGTACCGGCCCTGTTCTCGATCAAAACAAAGTCGGCGACAACGGCGCTGAGGTACGACATCAGATTCAACAAGCCCTAGGTCGATACATATGGCCGATATGACATGGATCAGGGACCTCGATCGGGAGAACGCTTCAGAGAAGTAGGGCGGCGCCGAGTTGCTTATAATACGTTCAAGACCGTGTCTTTCCCGCAAGAACATTTGTCCAGCGGTCTCGTAACCACGTAGATCATCATCCTCGTCTTCGTCCACTTCATTGTCCTCAGGCAAGTGAGCTGCCAGCATGACTTTTTCCACTGGCTGCAGCCAATCCTCAATTTCCATCGATCTTAGGGATCTGAAGCTCAGGTATTCGTGTGGCAGAGGCTGAAAATCACCATATTTTTCAGTTAGATGTAACGTGTTGTAGGTGCGCCGAAACAGCTCGTGGCTAACACGATAGCGCGTATCATTGATCGGGGACGCGAAGGAGCGAATGGAATCTCGACAACTTTGGCGATACGCCTGCCAACGCGCAAGCCGTGGCGACAGCATGGCATTAACATGCTGGTTCGTACAAGCTAATGACTCCTGGTCATCGAGAGAGAGATGTTTGAAGATTTCTTCACGTATTTCTGGTGGACAGTCAAGAAGAACGTTAGGCTTTAATCTTATCGCGGCGGGTAGTAAGACTATCCTGGGGTTCTCCATGTGTTTGTCGCAAACTCATGTGCAGAAGCTCAGACAATATCAATCGACACGGCAGTGGTTGTGACACAGTCTGGCGAAGCGAATGTCATGATGCGCCTTGAGCCGAAGAAAAAGGTCGGCAGAATTAATGCAGTGTGTGGGCAGTGCCTTATTGTGGCTGCGACTTGGACTGAAATCGATTCGTGATTCCTCGCCACTCGGCTTGAATCTCGGACCATAGTGCCCAAAGCGCGAGATAGAAAAATTGGACTTTCAAATGACTGTCATGACTGTGTAACAAGAGATGCAGTATCATGCCATCTGCAAGCGGCTGACGATCTATTGGCCATAAGAAATGTTTTAAGCGTCATTACAAATAGGTAGACGTGGCCTGTACTGTGGCAAGACCCTCAGCTTTTCAAAGATTATGAACGGATCTTTAGGACTGCGATTTCGTACATTACTGTATCATCTATGTGCATTCTGAATTGATGGCAATGCGGCACTGTCAATCTGGGCGCAAGAGGATGCCGAGAAGAATTTGAGGGTGTAGGAACCAATACCCCAACTCAGGCGGAGCGCTTCGGCTGCAGCAGCCAAGCATTGACAAACACCGGTGGAGTTAAAGAGTCACCGCCACTTTTTTTGGCCGAACTTTGTGTCCTGATACCAGACACACCGATACGCTACCATGTAGTACATTACAGTAGACAAGGATGCAGTGTTCATAACATAATTCTTAGGGCATAACAGATATGACGACGAATGGCAAGCCAGTGGAGGACTTGCACCAGCCCAGATGCTACGGAGACTTGTGTCTCAAACAAGGAAGCCGTATTGGATTCTCGACGCTACCCATATCCAAAATTGATTACCACGAGGCGCAGTCGAAGGTCATGTCGGCCGATCGTTAGTCGAATCAAGCCTTCAGATCATTCGGGTTTCCACTAAAGCACGCGCCCAGCCAGGCACAGGTGTTTGACCCTGACACCGTGTACCTAAATAGCCAACACACTAACGGCACAGGAGAGGTGGTGACAACGTCACTAAGTAAGGCTGATTTTGAGCCGTCCACCAGTCTCACAAGGCGGTCCGAGGATCACGTTCGTCAGAAGGAGGCGCAGCCAGAGTTTCAGAGATACAAGAAACAAGCTCTCCCACTCAAACAGTAATCTGATCTGCCATATGGAAAGCTAAGAACTCCTCCTCAACTGCTCAGATGGATGGCGAAGACTATGTTTTTGTTGGTTATAACGCTGTCAACGAATCGGAACAGCCTCCTCCGTACTCGCCACCGAATAACCGTGACATATGCGTTGATGCTCAGGTTCCGCACAGGCCCAAAGTACTCGATAACGACGATGCCAACGGCACAAATACCGATGTATCTATCGAATTGCACCCGACCCTAACCTCCAACGAACTACTTGTCAGCATACAGCCACCAAAGAAGCCAGCAGGACAGCTTCAGCACACTCCTTGCGACATCGTCCTTGTCATCGATGTCTCTGGAAGCATGGACTGCGGCGCAGAACTGCCCGATAATGCGGGTTCGGACAGTAAGGAATCCTCAGGGCTTAGCATTCTAGACCTTGTCAAACATGCAGCGAGGACGGTCCTCGAGAATCTGAAGGACGGTGATCGATTGGCGGTCGTTACCTTTTCTGACGATGCAACGAGAGTCCAAGGGTTGCTGTCAATGACCCAGTCGGAAAAGGAAGAGACATGGAAGCGTATTGAAGAACTACAGCCAGACTCAAGTACAAATCTCTGGTCGGGTATCAGGGACGGACTCGAACTCTTCGATACCACTGATCGTGTTGGTAATGTTCAAGGCATGTTCATCCTCACTGACGGTGCGCCGAACAATATGTGCCCGTCTCAAGGATACGTCAAAAAACTCCAACCATTGTTGAGCAAAATGGAAAGCGCTAATGGAGGGGTCCCAATCTTGTCGACCTTCGGCTTTGGCTATAAACTCAAATCGGATCTTCTCCGGTCGATTGCGGAAGTCGGTAGAGGCACTTATGCATTCATACCCGAAAGTGGTATGATTGGCACGGTGTTTGTACATGCTGTGGCTAATCTTTTTTCTACCTTTGCCACCTCCGTAAAGCTTGAGCTGGAAACCAAGAAAAGTGGTATCCAAATATCTGCTCCTTCATACCTCCAACTTGGAGTAGAGGATGCCGCCAGAATCGTCAAGCTGGATGTTGGAAACTTACAGTATGGACAGTCTCGCGACATTGTCGTGAACTTGACATGCAAGCAAGCCAAGGTTGATGGGATTGTGTCGGTAACCTTGCACTACTGTGTGCCGGATCAAACCTCAAAAACTGTTACTGCAGCGAAGAAGTTGTCTGACCGATCCACAATGTCACAAGCCGCCATGGACTACCATCTCTCTCGCCATCAGCTATGTACCTTCCTTGCTAGCTTATCCATACGCAATGCCAACAATGAGTACGTTGCCTTGAAGGCCGCAAAAGTTGAGCAGCCACTGAAGGAGATCCACTCTCTTATTGCCAGCATTAGTGACCGGCTTCGTGCCGCTCGTCAAGTAAACACATCTGGGCATGATGTCGACAACCTCAAATCGTTGTTAGCTGATCTCAAAAGCGAGAATACCGATGCCACAGATAATCCTCATGGCGCAGGCCAGATATCTCTCGCTCTGCAAACGACCACGGCTAAGTCAGAGTCTCCCAAGTCACCAACCCAGCGTCAGTCACATCGGACATCAGGGCTCTGCTATTACGAGCGCTGGGGTAAACACTACCTACCATCCATCCTCCACGCACACATGCGACAGCAATGCGCCACATTCAAAGACCCCGGTCCACTCCGCTACGGCATCAAATCGCCGCTCTTTATCCAATGTCGCGACGAGCTTGATTCAGTATTCGACCGTCTGCCCGCTCCTAAACCCTCACTAAAGGGCCAAAATATACGCGGCGGTGTCGTAAGAATGTCTCGCTACAACAGCTCCAGTAATCCATGCTTCGCCGGCCACTGCACAGTCAAAATGGCGAACGGCCACGAAACCAGGATCGACGACCTCCGCCTCGGAGACGTGATCTGGACGGCGACCAGCCCTCAAGGCCGTATGGTCCGTGAAATCGTGAAGACAAACGTATCACACACAGGCGGCCAGATAATGCTCACCATCCGCGCTGACGAAACCAAAACCGAGCACCCGTCAGGTGAAATGCTTGAAGCACTCTGCATAACGCCCCACCATCCTATCAAAATCAACGGATCATGGCACTTCCCCAACGATATCCTGGACAACATAGTCGCAGCCAAAACACAAACCATGCTCACAGGATGCATATACTCCATCCTCCTCGACCAAGAGGACAACAACCCGGACGCCCACGTGATACACGTCGGGGGCATACCATGCATCACACTCGGCCACGGCCTAACAAACGAATCTGACAGCGATGTAAGAAGCCACCCGTACTTCGGGAACTACTATTCCGTAGCCAAACACCTGAAACATCTCGATACCGATGAATACGGCCGACGGATCAGTGGCGGTGTGCTTAAGGATGGAATACGCGGATTGGCTATGCGGTTTGTGCGGCCTGATAGGACGGTGCGCCCTTCCTTGGTTGCTGACGGGGGTGCTGGGGTTAGGGCGAGGTTGTGAGGAAAGGAATTGGTATTGCAGTGAGACGATGCTGTGTCGTGGTGGAGGGTGGCTGCAGTAAGTAGGTAGCCGCCACGAAATAACATAACATATCGTGTCCTTCGTCCCGTCTGTCTCCATCGTTGATGCCCTAGATAGGATATGATACGGATACGTATTAGCTACCTAGGGTAGATACCTACCATTCCTGAAGAACTTAAACAAGAACCTCCGAAGCCCAGAATACAGATACATACATGCATACATGGTTCTCGGTCGTTGTAAAGACTGCGATCTTAACAGAAGACTGCGTACACGGTCAGCGGATCGTAACGGGATCGCTTTTAAGTACCGTAGATGACCCTAGCGAAGGAAGACGACCGATGAGTTTTAGTCCGCGTCTCATTCTTCTCGACTTTAAATGGAAAATAGATGTCTGTCTGTGATAGAAACAAATTAATGAAAATATTCAAAGGAACGTGCGAAAGATGAATAATACAAGTTCAACGAGAGGGAAGTCGCGTTCTTGCTAAATTGAACTAGGCTACTATCGTGTATCCAGCTGACGCCGTTCAACACTAATAGAACCAATGTAACGTATCGCGCCTTTTGAAGACTCTGAGGACGATGTGTAGCTACCTACGTTAACCATCTCATTAGAACCTCTTGTAAGCTGTGTGTGCATATAGGGCCTACTTAAGTTCCTACTTACGTACCGATCTCAAAAACATCCCTACTAGGCTGTGTAGCCAGAGGCCAAAGCAAAATCCCACGCATACGTAGCTCAAAGTAGTGGACCGCATATATCGCAACCACAACGCAGCGCAATATGCCACAGCCCTTCCAAGCCAGCAATGTGATCACACAGCTTAAACCCCTGTTGTGTGCGAATCGGTACAGCAATTGCAGCGCCGACGTCAGTGCATGCAAGAGGTCCAGGAGGCCCAGGAACGATTTCTGCGAGAGAGAGCGTGGTAGGAGGAGTCGTTTGTGATGGGCGCGACGTAGATGTTTCTGTCTGTGGTTCCAGGGTTGTGCGCCAGAGGCTGGTGGTGGGACAAGTCAGGGGTGGTTGTAAGACTGATGAGAGTGAGGATGGGAGGGTTCAGTTGTGGAGCATTGTTGTGGACTTGTTGAGAGAAGGGGGCGAGGTGTTGAGGCCGCGCTTGTGGACGGGGTCTTGGTGAGATGATGTGGTGTTATGGGAGAGTCGTGGTTGATGCGAGGCGAGATGTGAGGTTACTGTCTGTCGAAGCAGTCCTACTTTATTTATTGGTTGATGTGTTTGACGTTGTCGCGGTAAGACCGTTGGTGAGACCGGACTGGACACCCATAAGATATCCCTGAGGTCCGAAGGTGATATTCCCAGATTTTGAGGTAATGTTGACGAACTCCATATCATTGTTACTCATATCACTCGTATTGTTAAGTTCAAATTGACACAGGCCGAGCTTTGGATCAACTTGAGCTGATTTCAGGGTGGAATTACAGGTGCTGCAGGATATATTGGCGACGGCGTACCATTTCTGGTTCGCAGGAGGATAAATTGCACTCGGACCATCTTCGGTAGTCAGCGTGATCGAGGCATTGGCCACGTCGCAGTGGCCAGCGGATACATTGGTACGACTCTGGAGCAGAGCAGGTTGCATGCCACAAATTACTCGAGGTGGCGTAAAAGGTGGTACGTTGGCCGGTATTGGTGTGCCCGAACCAAATAAGTATACGCCGGAATCCGTTGTGTCGACTCTGCATAGGCCAAGTCCTGGATCTTGACTCACGATTGTATATTCTCCATCGCAGAAGGAGCACTCTTGTTTGTCGAAAGCGTTGAGACATCCGAGATAAGGTGCAGTTATCCAGCTGGACAGGAAGTAAGCCTCACCGTCAGCTGGTACGTGCGGATTGGTCAGTCCAGATGCGCCTTGAAGAGTAATTTCTAAGTCAGCAACCGGGCAATAATCCGACTGAGCTTCAATCATTCTCATCTCCTTGCTGGACACTTCAATCTCGGCACTATTCCTGGAGAATTTTCGAGATCGATGTGTTACCAGCAGTGGTGTCGCCATATTGATATGCTGACAACCAACATCATATAGCTGAATTGGGTTGGTAAATGTCGACACACCAGGTCCAAAATGCCCAGTAGTTGGTGGCGATCCATCGGACGAGAAAGTGACTGTGCAAGAAACATTGGCCAGAACCACAATTTCCTGAATGTCATCAGAATCGCAGTAGAGGCACTGACTTCCATCTCTATCCATACAACCGATGGCAGGTTTAGGATGGTCTAATGGCAAGACCGTTCTATCAGTCGAAGCAATTAAGTGCCAATATGAGCGACTGGTATCCTTCAGTGTCAATATTGCAGGGTCAGAAAACGCTAGACATGCTAGATCCGGTGCCTGTTGGGTTGAGTAAACACTACTAAGGATGTTCGATGACGAAATAAGTGGCCGCCTGGGTGAAAGCACCTGTCCAACTGTCTCGAGTTGAGATCAAATTTGCTATTGGCCGAATCCCGACAAGTGACCATGGTAAGATAGCCAGGTGTACCGAAGAAAATAGGACCAGCAGTGTCGTGGACGTTGTAGACGTGAAATTATCCGTTATGCTCAGTGAGCAGAAAAGTGCATACCCCAGATCGCATGAGTTGGATGTGGTCCATTATGGAGTGACAGTGGACAGAGAATCTAGTAAGCTCAGTCGTCGTTTGACGACGACATCAGCGACAAAGAGGTCGAAGAGTTGACAGCTAGCAACCACAATAGCTAGGAAACCTGCAGACAGTCCATCGTCCGAGCTCTTTGCCACGAATACCATAAGTGGTATTAGTGGCTCAATGGCCGAGTCTCAGGTCGATCACTGTGGTTTCAATACGGGCGGGTGGAGTTGACTTACGACCAGAACTCGGCATGGCCTCAGCTCTGTCCGCGAAGTCCGGATGGCAGACCCCAATCGCATAGTGACCACGACGGGAACGTGCTTTGTTGAGCTTAGAGCTTACGCTCGTTATCTTCTTTGTCTTGCTTCCAGGCCGAGTAAGCTCTATCATCTGATTCTTTTCTTCGATGAAGCTCTGCCCAGACGGTCCAGGCAACTTGCCAGCATTCAAACAATGCGAAGCCTCTGGTTTGGTCAAAAAACTTCTTCAACACCAATATATTATGCAGGGGTTGCTATATGCTTGGTTTTGATACTCACAACTGCTTTTCGCTTCCGATTCATCATTGACGCGGAACTTCGATCTCATGGTGCTCTCAATGCCGAAAGCTCTCGCAATCCTGTCACATACAAGTCCTTGAGTACGATCCAGAATTCGACGTTAGGATTTGGGAAAGTCTTCGCGATCAATCTTCCGGAACGGACTGATCATCACGACGGACTCGTACTAGCCTCCTCAGTGAGTAAATTGCGTATTGACTTTGTAGCCGGTGTACATGGTGATGCCGTGCTGGATAAAGTCCTCCCTGCAAAGCACGCAGAAGGCCTCACACCTGCGACAAAGGGAAGTTGGAGAGCTCATATCAATGCGATATCACAAGTATTTGAGCAAAATCTTGAAAGCGCCCTTATAATAGAGGATGACATTGACTGGGACATCCGTCTCAAGGACCAGTTGCAAGACCTCGCTCTGTCCACCTGCCATATTCTAAGCACGAGCCGAAACGCTGGAACGACTCAATTAAGCGACGTAACGATAAACTCTAAATCAAGCTCTTCTCCCTACGGACAAGGCTGGGACGTTCTCTGGCTTGGTCATTGTGGGATGGACTTGCCGCCAGACGCAAACGCCACGATGGTATTACACGAAAACGACGAGACGGTTCCCCAAATACAACGCCAACGCTCGTGGGATGTGAACGCTGTCAGCCCGTTGCACGCATATCCTCAGCATAGTCGAATGGTGGCGGAACAACAACAGGGAACTTGTTCTCTAGCTTATGCGGTCTCGCGGCGTGGTGCACAGAAGATCCTGTTTGCACTAGGCCTGCGCCGGCTAGATATGGCATTCGACATGATGCTTCGGGAGTGGTGTCAACAGGACGATGGTAACGCGAGACCGAAGTGCCTTGGAGTACATCCACAGCTATTCGACCACCACCGTCGGACTGGTCCAAATGAGATTGATAGCGATATTTTAGCTCCTAATGGTCAATATAGGAACCACGCCTACACACCGAACATCAGGTGGAGTGTGCGTATGAATATGCGAAAATTGTTGTCGAATGATGACCAATACGACGACCAGTGGCCTGACATACGATAGAGCCAGCTATAAATGAGTGGAACGAGGAGACATACAATTCCCGTGTAGCGTATGGGTCTACTAGACGTGGCCAAGGACCAAGTTACACTTCTATCAAAACTATCACCGAGTACAATACCACCACTAAGTCTATTTCTGGCGGTGCCGGATAAAGTGTATGCCTCTACTAAACAAATCAAATTCACCCGTCGAGTGGTAGCTATATACCATACGTGTATCTGAACATGGTGAAGAAAATTCGAGCAGATTGCAGCCAAGTCTTCTTGTTGAAGGGAAGCAAAGGAGGACGATTGTCGTGTCTAGTAGATAGCATCGCATCATGGCCAAGATCATCTGGATACAGGCGAGCGGGGTGAAATATATCTCTGCATCTCTAGGTAGAGTAGTGAACTGGAGTTCCGAGCTGAATATTTCACGTACGAGGCCCGCATATTAGACCAAGACATTCCTTCTCACCACTCTGTAGGACGAACATCATACCACACAAAGTATATTTGGTCGACCAGGGCAGAAACCTATTGACTAGCAGCGTTTGACGCTATATGAATGGAAGGCATTGGTGTGTTATCTGCTACCTTTTGCGGACACCGGCAATGAACTGCTGTCCTTGAGCCACGGAGGACAATACTAACCCTGACCATTAAGACTTGACGAGGGTCTGATTCCGGATTCGGAGAGCAGGCCATCATGCTCAGGTGTTTACAAACGCCATCCTAACGTGAGGGCTTGCCAAGAGACGTTCATGGAGTGGACATGTCGTGCCCATAACGGTTGGCACAAATTCTCAGGTAACTCACTACAGCCACCATATCTTTGGGCCGGATGCAGGCATTCCAAGACCCGAACGCTGAAACCGAGGCTCCAAGGCGCACCTGTCTAAGTGTCATTCACAAAGATAGTTTCTCAACCCTGGCTTGTCCTGCACTATACTGGATTGCTTCTTCGCATTCCGAAGAGAGCCAAGGACATGCTTGGACAAAGGTAAATGTCAACTTGTCTTCTCGAACGTTGAATGGCGGAGCATTGTAGCGACTACAAAGAACATCACGACCAAACCCTCAGCAATTATCGTCAGCCACTTCCAGCTTACGTTGGTAGACACCACATCCACCTTGATAGACAAGCATAGCATCGTCCATCGTCAAATACACGAGTAATCGAAGTTCTTCGTATTTACCGATCATCTATGTGTACCAGCTCCATGTACTATCGTTTAATTAACACGTAGATATGGTTGTTCGTGTTAGCTGTTTTCAGTTACTACAGTTGTGGTAGGAGTACACTACCTAGGTATGTACTGCATGTGCACCTTAGTCCTCAGGGATTGGCCTTTTGGGGTTGGCAGTCCTATTCATATTTTGATATGGAAGGTACATGTCCTACAATCTTGCATGAATATCACGGTCGAGTGATTTGTATACATCTTTCCCATTTGTCCTGTATTGACTGTGAGATTTATTGATAAACAGAAATATGTTGGACATTGGAAAGAAGTAGAGAAGTGGCCAAGTAGGCAGCACGAGCTCATTGTCGAGGTCTGAATATAGCCACAAACGGTCTCATCTAACCACTAGGGCGAACACTGCTACGAAGGACATCCCCCGGTACCACGAGGATATCCCTTGTATCCCGAGGATATCCTTCTATATCATGAGGATATCCTCTCAAATCACGAGAGATATCCCTAATGCCCTAGAGACATCCCTTTGCGTTATGGGGACATGCCTTGTGCTACGAAAGATATCCCAGTCGTTGTTGAGGGATGTCCCTTCCGACTAGCTACCCTGCCAAATAGCTACCCACTTAGGAAAGTACTTCAGAATTCCGACTGATGGCGCACACCCGGTCGTACGCCTGGTCGTACGCCTGGTCGTACGCCCAGGCGTGCACCTGGGCTTGCGGCCAGTAGATGAACCTCCAACTCCTCAAGTACTGCTGTAATTTGACAAAATCAATTTCACTGGTTCCCTACCGCAGTCCACAAAAAGCACAAGGCAGACACATGTCATGTTATTTGCTACAACATCCTCGACGAACGACAGTACTCTAGAGTATTGATGCATGCCGCATTGATGCCTTTCGATATACTTAAAAGAGCGTCTAGTTTCGATCTGTTTGGAGAATACCGTCACGTGAAGAGCTGAGTAAAGGTACTAGAGTACTGACAGGCACAAATATAGAGATTAGTTTTGTCAAGTGGCGGTTCGAAGATCGACGCATAGCACAGAAAGCCACCGGGACCAGAAGCCGAGGGTTGTCAACTAGAGTGCTGCGGTTTGTGGAGCCTAGGTTACGGTGCGCTGCGCTTGGTGACCAGGTGCAGGGATCGCCGCGAGACGTACGCGACGATATATATGACGCGGCTAAGGTGTACGGCATCAAGCTTGTACTCGATCTTTGCTCAGGGTACGACGAAGATGACGGTGCTTAGAAGGACAACCTTCGTACATCAGAGCGTTGGAAATTTCCATTTTTATAGGTCGCGAGGATGTAGCTCTGTTGCCACAACTCTGTATGAAGGACGAAGACATGATCTGCCCTTGCATTTCCAGTCCATGTTGCGAAGGTGTACCACAAAACGAACCGTTGCAACCATGTAGGTCGTTGGATACGTCACGTGGGTGAATGCAAGACGTTGCCTACTACTTCGGGAGCACATTTATTCACCATTTCATCCACCTAGCTTGGGCCTTCTCACTACCCACTGAATCCGGTTTCATACTGTTGGTAAAGCGTTCTTATTTATGACTACCAAATTGATATCATGGAAGAAACCTATAGCGTGAAGGAAGTAGTAGTCAGGGTAGAGGTTTCGTATCTCGTTTCAACTACCACTTTTCTTAGACGTACTTGGACTATAACTATATAGATTTAGCATCGCAGTGAAATCAGTCGTATTTAATGAAGATGCATACGTGCGTAGTAAAGTGTCATCGAAGTTGCTATTTTAATTACGGCTGAGCTAGCCCTACTTGTTGTTCCCTATGTCAACAGGTATACAGTCTGTGCCCCTGTAAAATGTTGAATTGAGTGGCCGGGTCGGCGCGAGTTGCAATTTCACTTTATGCCTGTTTCGGTATGATGCGAAGATAGCAACCAGTGAGGTTCGTCTCTGCATCGGATATGGGTAGCATGTGACTGTTATCATACCCGTTTAGGTCCTGAGTGGAGTTGCAACTTTTCCCGGACAATTAACATTTTACAGGGGCACGGACTGTAGTGAACCAGTCATTCCCACTGGTCAACACCACTACGACTTCGTCTGCCTCAGCTTCCGGCTGTCATGGAAAACGGAGAACATATCTTTATGTGTATCGCGTGCAGCTCTTACAACCCTTTTCTGAGATGGCTCTGAAGTCAGAATAGTCACTCGTGTCAAAGACGTTCACGAACCGTTACTGTCTGTAGCAAAGCAGATCTCTTGTGGATATGCTGTAGGCATTTCGGAAGACGCCGTACCTTCGGCTGAGCAGTATATAGTGTCGTTCGTGTACGAATACCGATGTACAGCATGTATGATCTGAAATCGTGCGGTAACACGAACAACCATGTAAACAACAGCGCT
>Ga0068628_1000046_pt1 | contig 23233 bp, 19 predicted proteins | sample InSIn2gowninarea_FD_77431 | JGI IMG/M metagenome (GOLD analysis project Ga0068628, IMG submission 77431) | Clean room microbial communities from NASA Spacecraft Assembly Facility at Jet Propulsion Laboratory, Pasadena, California, USA -... ... | reverse complement strand
TTTCAGCACCTTGTAAACTGCATATGCTTGTTTTTCAATGGTGGGGTAGTTAAGTTTTGGTCCCTGCATGCTTGCATCCATGAAGGAGATGGGACATTCATCGTTCATCTCGTTCATCTAAGTGAGTATTGTAGCGAGCAAATTATCAGAGGTGAGGGTGTATAGCAGGAAATCATTCTTGAATTCTAGGTTACAGAGTGTAGGTGCCTCTAAAATAGCCTACTTGATACGAGTGAATGCATACTTTTCCCTCTTGCCCCAACTATAGATTGCATATTTCTTAATCATGTCTTGCATGGGCTTGACTATTTGCGATAATCTGAGATGAACTTTCGGAGGAAATTTATCTTGTCTAAGAAGGATTGCATGGATTTCTTATTGGTTGGGTGAGGGATCTATGTAACAGTTTGGCCCTGGTCTGGATCCACTTTGATCCCACTTTTGGAAATAATGTGTCTAAGAAGGTTCCCCTCAGACACTATGAATGCACTCTTTTTAGGATTCAAGGAAATCTTGTATTTCCAACATCGCTCAAAAAATTTCTTCAGATGGCATAAGTGGTCCTCACATCTTCTTGAGAACACAATCACATCATTGAGGTACACCACTACGCTTTGTCTGATGATTCCAAGAAAAGAAATGTCCATGGTGTGTTGAAAGGTTGCACCTGCATTCACAAGCCCAAACAAAATTCGTCTGTAAGAAAACGTACCCAACTTGGTACAAAAGGTAGTCTTAAGTCTAGCAGGTTCTGCTACCAGAATCTAATTGTATCCTGAAAAACCATCGAGTAGGGAAAAAATTTGTGCCCCAACTATTTGAAAAATGTTGTCCATAGACGAAACGGGGTAGTTGTCTTTGTCTGAGGCATGGTTCATGATTTAGAAATCAACACACAAGCATATTTCCCCAGACTTATTGCATACAGGGACAAGGTTTGAAACCCACGTGGAATGACGAACTTTGTATATGATCCATGCATCCAACAGCTTGGTAATATCTTTCTATATGAGGGGTTCAAGTGATGGATCTACTTTTCTAAACTTCTGTTGATACAACTTGACTCATTCTTTCATTGGAATGATGTGTCGGATTATCCACATGTCATAAGTTTTTAGATCATCGTATGTCCACATGAACACATCTTGATACTGTTTGAACAAGCGGACAAAGGATTGCCGCTCTTGCTGTGTGTAACCTATGCCAATATTGACAAACTTCGGATCTTGTTTTGTTCCCAAGTTGATTAGTACATGCATCATGGTGGAGTTATGGGTCTTGTTGTTCCTCAGCCCCTGAAAACATTCTTGCAAGTCATAAAGATTTTCCAAAGATGCCGCACCCTTTGTGATAAGGTGGCCTTTCCTGTTACCAGCTTCTGCTTGCAGAGAGGGCTCATGCTTGTCATCATCTATCACTGCATCTTTGAAGATGTGAGTGTTGGCCATGAAATGCAGTATCTATTGATCATCATTAAACATTCTTAAGTTAGTTATGTTATTCAAGATATATGGTTTGTACAAAATTTCAATAGTAAATCTATCCCTAATTGGTGACATTCTAGAAGCTACATTTTCCAGAGCAATGGCAGTTGCATTATTCGTAAGTGGTACGTTAGTGATGTTAAATGCGTGGAAGTTAGAGATCATTCACCATACCTCTTGTTGGTAAATTTTGAGATGCGGTGAAAAACAATGAATGCTGTTATGTACCTACTGTACCACTATCTCTGAATCACCTACCACTCTGAGCATGACCACGTTGAGGCTGATGGCTTTCTACAAGCCCAACACGAGTGCTTCATACTCGACAATGTTGTTCATGCACTCGAACTCCAAGTGACTTGAAACTAGATGATTCCTATTGTATGGGTCCATCAAGACACTCCTGACTCTTGATCCATCCTGTGTCTTTGATCTATCAAAGTACATGGTCCACAACTTGTTTGTACCTAGACCATTTGATGTGCTTGTACTATGACTACTACTATTGATACTTCTATTGGTAGTATTGGTACAATGTATTGTACATGTTTCATTACCATCAGTTGGGTAGGGAAGGAGTCCCAACTACGTGTCTGGTGGGGTTGGAGCTGGCTGTGCAGGATAACACCCCATTGCTATTTCCAGGAGGTAGTTTCCAAACATGAGTTCTGCGAAGGCCAATGGTTCGTTCTTGTCATTGATGGGAGTGACATTATGCCTCATATACCTCTCGGATAACACCCAAATTTGGTTGTTTTTTCCCTTGTATGGAAGCCACATGTGCAACGAGTTTGTAGCGAAATATCCATTTAGCTTGCTAGACTAGTCTCTACCGAGTAGTAAACTGTATGCTTTCGGTATGTCCACAACAACAATGTTGATGGATTGGTGGACTCGAGTGTCATGATATAGGTGGATGATCACATCTCGAAGTTCACCAATGGATGGTACATATGTTTGATCAAGTTGGATGATCTACACGGATGTCTCGCTCCATTGTGCATTGATCTTTTTAGCAATGGAGAGTGGCATGACATTGGCTATTGCACTAGAATCAACCAAGCATTTCTGAACATTACAGTTAAAAACTTCAAATGAGAGCAGGATTGAAGGGAAACCTGAGTTTTATTCTTCCATATGGAGTGAGTTTAGCACAGTGGAAAGTGATCTGGGAGGTGCGCAGACTCCTTTGCTGGTAGAGGCTACGATGTCCATTTCTCTCTATCCCAATGCTCGCAACAGGATGTCTCACTGACTCTGGATCTTAGCTAACTTGAAAAAAATGATGTTTGTGCAAGTTTTCTTCATGTCATCTACAATCTTGTAGTTCAGAGGTGGTAGACTCACCAAGGTGTCTAGGGTAAGGCTGATGTTCGTGTTGTCTGACGGAGTGTTCTACAGTTTGTTTCTCATGGACGTACTCTTATTTGCCACTATATTCTTGGACTTTTATGTGTTTTATTCTTTGGGGTGGACGGTAGATTAGCCTTCCTCAACAACAGTCTCATATTTTCTTGTGCTTCTCCAAGTGTAAGGGGAGTCCCTTTACTCCTAATATTGTAGTGGTTATTTTGGTTTGGGGGCTATTTCTTGGTGTTTGCCTTCAATGCTTCCTGTGAGCACTGATACATGTTCACCACATGCCTAGAACTTGATGCTTCATCAAGTGCAACACATTCATCATTATCTGTGTCTTCCAGTTTCTCCTACATATCTTTTTCTGCATCAAATGTATGACTTCATGCAGAGTTTGCGACTTGCTTCCAGTCTGAGAAAGAGTTCTCTGGGTGACGTTCCTCATGGAATGAACAAAATTCAGAATTTGCGCACTAATCGAGGTGGAACATAGATATCTGCGCACAATTTGCAGGGTAATGGTTGTTACATGATGACATGCTTCCTTGTCTCTGTCTTGGCAGATGGTTTCTTGCAAACATGTCCATTTTCCATTGTTTAAGCTCAGACACTTCTGTTGTCAAGTTCTTGACGAGGTGAGTGAGGGTTTCAATATCATTTTCTTCCTTGTCTCTATCTTTTCTTGCCACTAACTAGGACCTTTTTCTCATGCCTTTGGAGTCCTTTGCTGGTTCATCATCTATGATGACTCCAATCGTGCATAGGTCTTTCTCAACAACAATAGCCTCTTCATAGTTTTCCAATAGAGTTGGTTTCGCAGCTCACTTGACGAACTGTGCCAATGCTGGTTGACAGTGCGGACGTGTAGTAATCAATAGTGGTGGAGTCATGAGGTTTTGTGTTTGCTGCAAACTTGTTCAATATGTGTATAAACCTCTGATTGAAATATTTTATCTTTTCTTTCCCCTCCATCTTTAGGCTTCCCAATTCCTTGAGTAACATGGCTACGGTCTTGTGATCATGAAACTTTTCAAGAAACATGCATTTGAACGTACCCTAGTTCTGTATGGAGTTGGTGAGAAGGTTGTGACACCATGCAACTGCACGACCATCCAAGGTAAATGGAAACAATCTACATGCTACGTCGTCATACCGAACCTCAAGGGTTTGCAGCTATAGGGAGAAGTTCCAAATTATATTCTGCCTTCACTACGTTGTCAAGGTTGAAATTGATGTTCATTCTCTCCTCTCGCTTTGGCATCTTGTGCAAAGCACCTAGGAGAGCCAATGGTCCCCGAGCCATCCATTTGAGATTTTGGTCACCCATCTCTTCTTCTTCTTTGTCCTCCTCCACTCCTCCAGAATCTAACGATTCTAAATCTAAGTCTGTTGGTTTGTTCGCCTCCACCTCCTCTGTTGCCTTCCCCTCTACATCCTGTACCGAAGTTTGATCCCAAGATCACAAGGGTGTCTCTATCCCCCTGTCGGAAGACCAATGGTTCCTCTCTATATTCAATAGCTTCTGCCAAATGTTCAAGTGTGGCAAGAAGTTATTCTTCCATTGATGATACAACAACCCCTGTGGGAATGGATTTTGGCTTCCTTGATGTGTATGGAATATGTTGTATGCAGTTCATCTGCTTTCATGAACTAGCGAGTGATGGGACAAATGGAGTGAAGGTGATGATATCAAATTTGGTGTTCAGTCATAGGAGGTGAGAAGTAACCAACTGCAGAGTCATGCGTAGGTGAGAGGGAGTGTGAGTTACTACCTTGACCAGATAGTTGATGAGTGAGTGTGAGAGGACATTCAATCATATACAACTAGCAGACCTCATTCTAGTGCCATAAATGTTGATGGTGTTGGACCCACCAACATTCAGGGGATCACCTCGGTATGAAGTCCCAACTACACCTCTCACCATTTGGAATGGGAGTCCCATTCAATATGATGGATCAGTTGCCATTATCTTAAAGATTTTCCTTAGCTCTTACTTGTAAGCATAGGAGAGTGGTCTACTTTGTCTTTAAGTAGTGAGGTTCATGTTCTTTGTGATTGCTAGTGCTACTTGTGTCAATGTATTTTTCATTGTAGAGGGAGAGGGTGGAAGTGAGTCCCAAGTTAGATGGGAGGAAGCCCCAACTCTATTAGGAACACATAACACAACAGGATGTGCACATCTTCTGGAAGAGTAGTCCACATGGATGTAGTAGTCACAACACACAAGGAAAGATAACACGTATAACACACAATGGAGGAGTCCATGCGAGTGCAATGATTTTTATAACAAGTTTATGTGAAAGGTTTGTCTTATGTCTGGGGAGGTAACCAACACGAGAATGACAACGTTAATAGATCATAAAACACATTTTCATTAATATATATGTATTACAACAATTGAATGAGTTCAAGTGTTAAACAAAGGTTAAAGCAACATGCATTGCAAGTGTTCAAGATTAGTCTTACAATAGTTACAATACATGTGTGAAAACATGCTGGCTTGTTAGCAGACTTTTCAATTAAGTGAAAGTCCTAAGACACATTGTTACACCATACATCACTAACCCCATGGGCGGGGTGTTGGAGCCACTACTTACTCCTCAAAGAAAATATTATAGACTCTCAAGGATATGTGGGAGGAGCTGAGGTGAAAAGTCCTTTGCATGTGTAAATGAGGGGTATTTATAGCCAAGGGTGAAATTGACCCTTGGGGATGTTTGACTTCCCTCATGACTACTTGACTTCCATGACCTTTCGACTTTACATGACTCTTCATATGACAAGTGGGCCTCTTGGACTTCCATGTTACATTACATTTATTGACAGTATGGCCCACAATAGAGATGTGGATGACATGATTCGTGACAAGACTCAACATGACAATGTTGGTACATTCGTGTTGCTACTGGTGTGCATGTCAAGCTACAATGTTGCTGGGTGATGGATGTCCTCATGGTGTGTCACAAATTCACATCCGCATGGCAAAGTGCGCGAAGTCTTCAATGGTCGTTGGGTTCGCTTGAAGTTGCATTCACGACGTTGCTCCTTGCTTGCATGTTGGCATGCTTGACAAGTTCACCTACTCACGAAAAGTGCATGTTTGATTGTCCATCCATCCATGAACACTTCTTGCATGTTCACTCGTCTATCTATTCATCTATCTGTGTGCGAACACATCCTTGCATGTTCATCCGTTCATGAGCACATATCTTTGCATGCATTGTTTGTTCATCCGTCGGTGAACATGTATTTCTACATGTACTCCCTTGGTTCATCCCATCTATCGTTGAGCCATGCTTGTTTGTGTACTTGTATCTATAGTCACTCATGACAAGACAACATCAAATCCATAAAACTCCTAGTCTACCATGATGTGTGATCGTTTTAGATGCAGGTGACTGGGAGAGGAGACAAGGTTACGAGTTGCAAGCTGGGATGGAGGCTTTGGGCACTGCTGGTGAAAATTGCGTAGAAATCACTAGGCGATGGAAATGGGAAATCCAAATTGATAGTGACTGTCCGCGAGGTCTAGCTCAGCTGGAGGACAAAACTGCACTGTTTTTTAGAGGAGCAGTCTAGGTTGCAGGAAGACTAGGCAGACAAAACCTATGAAATTTTTAGTAGTGGGTAGCAGGAGCCTAGAAGAAAAAACTACGAAATTCCTAAAGGGAACTAGAAGTCAGTTGCTGGGACATTGGTAGTAAAACTTGCGCAATTCCTAGAGGGAACTAGTAGTCAACTGCTGGGGATTGGCAGCAAAAACTGCGCAATTCCTAGAGGGAACTGGCAGTTAGCTACGGGGAGCTGCTAGAGGGGAAAACTATGTTGATGCAGGAGGTTGGCTTGCTGATCACCTCTACACAATTTTTGAGTTGAGTAGATTGTTGGGTAGTAGAGGGCTTGCTCATGAAAACTACACAGTTTTACAAGTGAGCAGCGAGTTGGTTGACTCATGTGTTGGCTGGAAAAAATGTGCAATTTTCTGAGGGAGATAGGGATGGGTACTGGTTGTCTATCTAGCCTGTTTGCACAATTTTCTTAGTCAGTGAATTGGGCAAGGTCTGCAACCTCTGAATAATTTTTTAGGGGAGTTGGTCCCGAGGTGACTGCCAAGTCAAACTCTCTGGTTGACCAACATGGAGGTTGATTGATCTTCTTACGGGCGATGCAGCTTGAAATGGATTGCTTGGTGCTTCTACGTTGTTTTGGGTGACATTTGATCGAGTCGATGGTGGGGTGAAGGTATGAAGGTCAGAGGGGAATCTGGTCGTCAAAACTTCAGCAAAATGATTAAGTGTGTGAACAAGTGAAAGGGTGCATACGTGATCTTGCAAACACACACTTACATGACTTGACGACGAGAAGACTCAAACCATCTAGACACATATGCTCAACATGACTGATTGACAGTGTGAGCGACAAGTGCGATGATTGTGATTGATCGTTGGTTGACTGTGACGATACTTGCATGACAATGTATATGGCTCAATGTGTGAGTACGATGACTATTTACATAGCGAACATAATAGGTACACACAAAGCAGAGACCTTGTGTATGACTAGAACATGGTCACAAGCATGAAATTGACATCAGCATGCAAAATTTGTCGGTGGAATGATCAAGTAAGGTGGGAGCAAAGACTCACACAAGCTCACGGAGTGAACTCAAGTGCATGTAGTCATCAAGTAAAACTCTCAAAGGAGGCTCTGAAGTTGGATGCAGGCCAAAATTTTGGAGCGTGTTGTAGCCACTACAACACATGCTCTTGGAGTTCCTCTACTGTTAGTGAATTTGGGCTATTGGTGAGGATTCTGTGATCTTAAGCCAATTTAAGGAGTTAATGAGGTGGACAAGATCCCTATATTCTCTCTAGGTGTCTCCATCAAGCCCATGAATGGTAAATATCTCCAAAAATGCTTCTTTTCATTGAATGTTAACCACATTAGGCCATACAATATGAAAAACACCCTTTAATCTTCCTATTAAGAATATTATGGCTAAAAATGTGAATTAATGCAAGAAAATGAGAGTTTTAAGAGCTGGAGGATAACACAATGAACCTCAAATTATACCTATTGATCGGCCCCATCATCACCCCTTGGCTAAAGGTGTTTCTCATCCTTTGAGCAACTTAGTCACTGCTGTGAAGTTCATGCATGGCCCTGGTGGCCTCTATGACATCCCAAGGCATCTCAGATGGTGTACCTCCCTGTCAATAGAAACCTACATTTGCCTCTATGTTTGTCCATTCTTTTTGTTCTCCTGTACGGTTCCTTCTCTCTTGTAGGCCCAACAGTAAGGGAGGACTAAATTTGAGTCATATCCATTTGATCTTCAACCTTTGCATGATCCTTTTGTATAATGGGGTTCTCTCCAAGGCATTCCTTAGTCTTTCTGGTGAGTGATACTCTCTAATTTGTAAACTGTGAGGCAGGGCATGCCACCTTCTTTAACAAGCCTATAAACTCTCTGTTTCCAACATCCTAATACTATCCTCAAAATGCACGATGGATTGTTCTTGGGATTCCATGTACTTGAGTGCTAAATCAGAATCATAGGAGATGAGATTATGGTTACTAATGACAACCTTGGGGCTTACTAATTCTTATTTGATGTATAAGGGTATCATTCTTATTTGATGTATAAGGGTATCCTTTCTTCTTTTTCCATCACCTTCTTTACTTATTCAACTCTTGTTTCTTCATGGGTCAACCAAGAGGCTAATGCCATAAGTTGCATGTCTCCCAATCTTGAGTTGGGGTCCCAAAATTCGTATATGTTAGTATCAAATTATGCATGTAAAACTCAACTAGTTTTTCCCTATCCTCAATACTTACTTTTTTGTAAACTCAATGAATTGTTTGTAGTCCTGGAAAGCTAAAGAACCATAATGTGTTGGTTCCTTTATCTATAATTGTAGCCACTACTCCTTGAGGAAAATGACATAGGATTTGGATGGCTGCCTGCACTATATGGCTTCCATAGATAAACTTGCCATAGTAGAAAGTTGTGTCTCTTTTCATTACAACTACTCTCTTAGCCTTGTGTTTTCTACCTATAGATTATCTCTCATGATTACCTCCATTAGTTTCAAACCATTCAATTCCTTTCCCATTTCATTGAATTTCTCCTCCATGAGGACCACCTCTTCTATCTTTTTGTATTTTGCAATTTACATCCATCTATGTGTTATGCCTATTTCCTTCTCCAACTCAAAGAAGACTGATATAAAAAATTTCTCAAGTATAATCCTACCTCCCTCAACAAATTTGTAGTAGGATCCTAGACTGGGTTGTGGATTAGGCTTCTGGAGCTCTTGGAGGAATTTTTTCATATTCTTTTGGGGTGGATACCCCTTCTTGTAGAACCTCTTGTTACTCCTATATTAGCCCCTATTTCTCCTGTAGCAGCCCATATTTCTCCTGTAGCTCTTATTTTTCTTCTTGTAATACGAAAACTTATGTCTTGATCCTCATAAAGGTGAATTCTCTAGTGGTGGGCCTTCCCATGGGTAACATAGGTTGCTTAGTTTTGGCCTCAGGAGAGGTAACTTCCTCAATATTTCCCTCACTAAATGCCACTTCTCCTTTTTTTCTTGCTGACTCATCAATGGTGATAGGGATTTTTGAAGGAGGATGAGGCTTCCCTTGCCTTATCCTAGTGCTCTTCTTTGTTTTAAAGTATAAGGGACCTTGCCTTGGCTGCCTTATTTTGGGCTTGATAGGTGCGCCCAATGTGGCCAATGTGGCAACCACTTCTTTCTCTATGGTTCCTAGTGAAATGATTATTTTCTTACCTTCCCTACTTGTCTCTTGAGGTTTATAGGGAACCTCAAGCTTCTCCTCCTCTACTTCTTACTTCTCCCCCTCTTTTCCTTCCTCAGTTTTTTCTTCTTATTCCTTTGTTTTTGCTGGCTCTTCTTTCTTGGTTTTTGCTTCCTCCTTTTCTCTACCCCTAATACTAGAGGTTGGTGTTTCCTCTTGCCATGTGGAGGTAATGGCTTGTGTTTCAATGAAAATTTCCCTATGTATGTCCACAAAATCAGTCCATAGCAAAGGGTTTCTAAGGTGAATCAAGGCATCCATAACAATCAACTTAATGAGGCCATCATGGGAAATGTGTTTGTGTTTCCCTTCTCTCAACTTCTGGCTCATTTCAAAGATAGATTGCAAGAGTAAATGTGGAACACCAAGTTTGAGTGAAGTGGGTAATTCTTCTTTGAACAACAGCTCATGGAGCAACCGAAAATGATAGGCATACACAATGCTCAGCCTCCCTTCACAAGATATTTGTTTAAGGATGTGATAAACCACTTCATCCCAGGGATAAGGTAGGCTCTCTCGTCTTACTCCATTTTTGTCTTCTATAGGATTCTCTCTATGAATGAAGAAGTTCTTCCTGAGTGTAACACACACTGCTTTATCCTCCTTGCACCATTGAACTCCTAGGGGTAGGGTAGTCACTTTGCTTATGATTTCAACATTTAAAGAGATGGAAAGTCCACTAACAACATTGGTGGCACTATCTTCTCCTTCAGAATTTAGTGCCATGGAGAATTCCTAAGTTATGTCATCATCGTACCCCTTCAAATGTTCAAAGAATCCCATCCACTGATATATTAGAAAATTTTCTACCATAGGAGGACGTTGATAAATTCTTTTTGTGTCTGTCGGTTCTCTTTTGTTGAAACCTCCCCCCATTTCTCCTACTACTCCTTCACAGGGTTACTTAGGTGTATTTTTAACTTTGGCCTTAGAGCAGTCTTGGGTGTAGAGACAGTTTCAAATTTTCCTTTTCATTAGAGGGGGAGAAGGATGCTAATAATTTTTTATCAAAAGAAAATTTCCTCTATCCCTATCTTGCCTTCACATATAATTTTTTTCAAAGGGAACTACTGCACAATTGTTTTCTATAGGGTAATTAATTTAGGTAGGATTGTCCATGCAAATGTATGCAAATTAAAGAGGGAGAAAGCCACTTAATCCTTTCAAGATAACGCTGTCATGTGCATGAGGGTTTGAGGAAAACTTTGGGTAGTTTTTCCTCCATTCCTCCCTTCAATTCTCTCCTGTAGCTTCCTTTAAGGCCTCCTCTAGTAATTCATATCCTCCTGCAGCACACGCAAACACAATTCAAAGTAGCTTGGTGGCACCCTAGGTAGCCTATGATAGTACTAGCTTGTCCATCTCCAACTGTTTTCTAGAAATGAGTGATTATGCAAATGGATTCGAGAATTGTACTTATTATTACTTTTTATTGTAAAGTCTCAGAGCGCTTTGGTGACATGGCTCTTCCACAAAATTCCCTTTTTTAACCATTTCCCCCACTCCTTGTAATCATCACCCAACTCCTCGTGATCATCACATTTATCCTCGTAATCACCACTCTAATGAAGTTGAATTTTCCACAATGCATGCGTGACAAAATGAAATTTAATTTACTAATCAAAGGTGGCCAAGTTTACTAGCCACCTCCAACCCATAAACATTCCTTTCTCGACCAATAAAATATTTTATCATTATATGCATAGGGAAGAGGTGAGGGTTATCACAATTGATCCTAATTTTGACAACAAATTGTTGGAGACGCCTACATACTAGAGCTATACTTCACAACATGATGATCTTGAAGGTGTTGATTTCCTTTGTTTGCTTCTGCACAGGCCTTCATAGCTTTGATGATTCCTTGACTGATAAAATTGTTGTTTGTGCAGGCTTCTTCCTATTATTAAGTCTATTGCTGGTGGAATGTATGGATTATCTAATATCTAATCTCTAAGGATGGTATGTCCCTTCTCAACTTCAAAGACGACTTCATGATGGTCAAGGTGGATGGATCTTCTATTCTGTGGGTGTAAAAAATTGATTTTGGGATATGTTGTAATTGTACATGCTACCAAAGGAGGATTCTCCTTCCTATAGAAACCACTTAATTCCTATTCGAGACCTCATATTTCATGTGGGATCGAAGGCAAGTCATAGGAGGTATAAGGACAAGATTAAAATCATCAAGAGTTTTTGTAGGTGGTGGAAAAGTTGAAGGTAGACATTTTTCTATTTTTTTCTTTATGTATGGCAGAGTGGAATTTGGAGATGAATTTTGGCTAGATGGAGTGGATGAGTGATGGAGGGAATTTTGGTGGACCTCTCCCCACAATTTCTAAAGGAAACATGACCTTTTGACCCCTTCTTCCAATTAGATTTGCCTCTTGTAGCAATTTAGGCTACTCCTGTAGCAACCTAGAATAGTCTTGTAGCACTTCAAAAGAGAGGCAAAACATGGTCCAATTGCTAGCTAAATGATGGAGAGAGGTACGAAGGTGAATGAAGAGAGTGAAAATGCAATGGATGGCTGGAAAATAATGGATAAATGAATACGTAGAATCTGTTATGTAGCCAAGGTTCTGTTGATTGTCTGGAGTCATGCAAAAGAGATATGTTAGAAAAATTGGTGTAAGAACTCCTCCCTTGTGTCTTTTTCTTTTTGTTGTTTTCTCTCTCTCTCTCTCTCTCTTTTTTGAGACATGCAGGCTTCCTCTGTAGAGGTTTTTAACTTGCATGCTTGTCCTGGCTGCCTTAGAGGAGGTTTTCACCTCGATATCTTTTAATATTTTTATTCACATTTGTGTTTTTTTCTTGGGCTCCCTCAGAGAGGTTTTCAACCTTAGAGTTGGTCTTAGATTCCTCATAAAGGTTTTCACCTAGGACCTTTATTTTCTTTTTTTAAGAAGGTGTGTGGGTTGAGGATTGTGAACCTCCCAATCAAATTCAATTCTATGCTGATTTAACTAATAAACTCTTATTTGGACAAAGGTATTTTATACAACTTCAGCCTATAACCATTGACAAGTAAGGGAATCCCTTCCTCATCATTTGTTTTTATCTAGATAGACCCATTCTCAAGAAAATTACCTACTAGATAGGGAACTAACTATCTTATCATTAACTTTCCTTTGAAATCCTTGAGTCTAGAATCACACAGCAAGGCCCAATCTATTTCTTGAAAATTCTTCTCTTTAATGTGTGTTGGGATAGGGTCCCTATGGTCAGTTTTGGGGTTAACTAATCCAAGTTCTGTATAAATTTTTGTAAAAGATGTAAAGTCTTTGTGAAATGTGGATGTAGAGCACGTAGGTAGATAGGAGTCAAAGGGATCTTAGTCCCTTGTTTGGTTTGGTTTTAAGGTTCTTTCACGGTTTGCAAACCATGGTATTGTATGGAAGAAATATATAAATAGTTGATTCATAGCGAGTCTTAGAGATAACTTAGAAGAAATACTTGCAGAATTTGAAGGGTTTTTGTTGTTTTGGGAAAGTGCTAAGGTAAGAAGGCTCTGCTTCCTATACTTAGGCAAGAAGGGGAAGGCTCCTATAGCTAAGTGCACATGAGGCCTTGGCAAGTCCACAGCTGAGTGTGTGGACCCCTGCAACTAAGTGCGTAGGGTAGAAGAGTCTATAATCTGAACATTGAAGATCAATAAAGACTAATTTTGAAGAATTACTGAGCATTTATGTTGATTCCCTTTATGTTATATTTTGTCGCTCAATGATATGTTTTCAACAAATAATGCATGAATACTACATGAAACTGCTGAATCTTTCTTATTTCTCCATGCTTTAAGTAATTATCTGTGTTTGTGAAGTTAAGGATTAATTCTACTATGTTTCTAATGAATTGGATAGATTTGCATGAAATCAAATCTAGGGTTATTTATTGATGCGTGAAAGTAGTTAATTTTCCTGTTTAAGGTATGCAAAGACAAATCATAGACCTTTGCGAAGGTCTTGAAGCTAGTTCGACTGAGTTATAGTAACGAGTTCTAGAAGGATACCATTCTACACAAAGGTAGATTTGAGATTTAGGAGCCTAAGAACCACTTATCACATGTCCCTAGATGCAAAAACCTAGTTATAACATCCCCCAATACTGCTTCGAGTGAGACTACAGCCTATGCTACGCAAGTTGTTGCTGAAAGGGCCAGCAATTAGGGTTTTTTTGGTTGGCTCAAACAACTCTGAACCTAGATCAAGCTCACTTAAGCCGACAGATGGTTCCATTGCTGGGATCGAGATCTATATGAGAGATGTGTGATAAATGGTTTCCTACGAAGAAAGAGCTTGATAAGTGGACTGATAAAAAATCACACATGTTTGTAACTCAGGAGAATAGGAGCCCTACATTATCCAAGGAGCAGTGATTGAAGATATTTTTGTACACGGACAAGACCGATGCGTTCTTCTGCTTCATCCCTGAAGAACTATATGAGTGGTTGTCTAAATTAGTTGATATTCAAGGGATGTGGAGGCTCGAAGGCCCTATAGTGTGGACTCCTTTACTGGTACGAAGTCTAGAAGCATCAGAAAACAATATTGTGTGGGCTATGGATTACTGGGTTGATTGCATATTAGGTAGTTTTGTGACTTATTTCACGATCGATAGAAATATTAACTATAACAAAGCATCTTTAAAGGACCGTGAGGTAAGTATTTGAATTCACTGAAGACTTGGATTAAAATTTTGTTATGTGAAAGGAGGTTTGCACAATTACCTTGATGTTTGGGGCTACACGAAGTGGGAGAATCTTTAGAACAAATGGAGGATCTAGCCCAAAATATAGTCTGCTCATTGACCCCCCTTCAAGCAACGACAAAGGAACAATGTTGACTACACCGTGAAGCGTAGTTTAGTTAATAACACAGTGTATTCCGAGGATACCTCATCCATCCACTCCACCTCCACCTCCACCTCCACCTCATACACCTTCACCTATGCCTCCATATCCACCCCCACCATTCAACATGGAAAACACAATGAAGATGTCGATTTTCAAAGGAACAAGTACCGAAGATCCAAAATAATTTTGGTTTGTCACAGATGTTGTTTGGACAATGCAACAGATTTCATACGATAATATTAAGAAATCACAATTGGTTACAGCCTTATAGGACCGCACACTAACATGGTATATCAAGTATTTCATAGATAACCCCAATGTATCATTGGCAGATACCCAACTAGCTTTGAACAAGGAGTTTAGTAAGCCAAAATTAGAGGTGCAGTTAGTAATTGTGTTTAAGGAAATCTGGCAGAAGGTCAATGAGACACCTTAGGACTTTGATCAAAGGTTGAAATGCCTGATCAAGCAGGCTAATATGAAAATCTCATATACCCAACATCAGGACTAGTTTATAGCATCGCTCTTGCCACATTTAAGAACACCTATGTCACAATAGAAAATAGAAACACAAGTGGAAGCCTTGGAGATCGCAATGAGGTTGGATGCATTGTCTATTCAGGATATGAACCTTGGAGTACAAAATATTCATTCACATCTGGAAAGCCTGCAATTGGAGTTATAGAGCTTGAAGAAAGGAAGGGAAGTTCAACCGAAGGTGTGTGCTGAGGTCTGGTGTCTGAAATGTAAGAGTCATGGACACGATAAGGACCATTGCTCGGTCTTTAAGAATTATATTATAGGGGGAGGGCCTGTACCCTTGAAACCAAAGAATAATGTTGGGATAAGTGTGGGAGATGTGCTATGGTGTGCTATTTGTCAGGTTACAGGACAACATGCTATTGATAACTAGCATCTATTGTAGAAGTTTGCACAAACCCTGGAATAATTATTTTGCAATTTCTACAAGTCTATAGGGAACAATGAATGCCATTGTAGAATTTATGAGCTAATGATGGATAGGACCCCTACCTATAGAATGCAGGAAGAAAATTGACCTTAGTATCAAGGCACGGGAGTAGCACGTGGAGGATTCCAAGGTCGAGGAAGAGGAAGAGGTGTTGGACGAGGATGAGGATGTGGGTAGGTCATCTGCTATAATTGTGGTGAAGAAGGGAAATTCATGTGAGATTGTACAAATCCCACACATCCCTCATGTCAGTATTGTTGAAAGTTTGACCATGTCATAGAGGAATGTCCGGTTCTCATGGAAAATATGCAAGAGAAGAAGGCACAACCCCAACAACCTAAGTAGGACATTCAGATGATAAGGGTTGAGCCCTGTGAAGAGGATCAAAGTGTTAATATTGTGTTGAGAAGTGGTATGTTGACTGATGTAGATAAAGGTAAGTAGCCTGAGGAAGACGGATAGGTACATAAGGTTGCTGAGAAGGAAGTTGATTTTGATTTGAATTGTGCCAACAAAACTTTCTTGGAAGAAAAGAAGAACTTCGTTGAGGCTTCCACCTTAGGAAGTTAGGAGAAAATTCTAGAGACTAATGCGTCGTAAGAAGTAGACCATTCAATACTAGCTACCTTTCTAAAGACTTATATAAATTTATTGCACGATCAAAAAGCAGTTAAAGGCTTACAAGACTTAATGGACCAATGTGCCAATAAGGAAAAGACTCCTACTGAACAACGCACCGTAAGAAAGATTCATAAGCATAAAGTGAAAATAGGGCATGAGATGAGGCTAACTGCATAGATAGGTGAATATGAAATGGACTAGGTAATCTTGGATATGGGGTCTGATGCAAATGTCTTGCCTAAGCAGACATGGGAAAATATGGGGAGACCTGTGCTACAGTGGTCTCCTATTCAGTTGCACATGGAAAATCAACAAAAGCTTATTCCATTGGGGTACTTATATGGTGTAACATTGGACATCAAGGGTGTGAGTGCACTGGCTAACTTTGAGGTCATTGAGATAGTGGATGATAGTGACCCATACCCCACACTGTTAGGAATTGACTAGGATATTGATATGAACATGGTAATCAATCTGAAGAAGCGAAAGATTTCGTTTGAGAAGAAGTTGCTTAGAGTTGTAGTGCCACTAGACCTTCCAGAAGGAGCATGCTATACTAAACCTATGTGTGACTATGTAGAAAGCGACGATGATCTAGATTAGATATACAATATAACAACGTGATATGAGGATTGGATCAATCCTACAACCAATGGATGAATTGTGTGGGACAGGGATAGCTCCTACGCCTCAGATTCAGATGAAGAGCTTGAACATTGGCAGAATAGGCCGCATGAAGTATATATGCTCCACTGTAATATGATGACCAAGTTGTTGAGGTGTGTCCCGAATGAGGTAAGAAATCTTTTGCAGTATGATGGTTTAACTGATGTGGAATTGTTTCTAGATGAATTTGAAAAGGAAGTACTGGAAGAACATCAATTCTAGGCACTGGAATTGGCACTGCACACTATGCTTGCCCATTGGTGGGGTACACAAGGAAAGCTTTTCTAGATGGAGAGAATATAGAAGAATGATGAAGTTAAGGTTCGATTATGCTAATACCCAAATGAAAGAAAAATACAATGGGAAAGATGAACCACACAATCATTTAGCACGATGGAATAAGGTCTGGGAAAAAAACCACAACTGGAATGGGTGCATATCTTCTATCATACCTTAGACATTATCCCAATGAACTGGTATTTGGAGACAAAGCTTCGCCATGGAACTGCTGAATGGGATGTTTTAAGGGAGAGTTTTCTATTAACCTTAAGCTTTGAAGATGGCTTCGAGAGCATTGATGAGGCACTACAAGAAATTAAAATAGCTATATTGAGAACACTGAAGGAACTAGTAGAATGGGCTCAGCTAGATTGGAGTACACAATTGCGCCACACACTCAAATGCTATAATGTGATTGCTAAAGAAGAGGACGATCCACAAAAAATTACCATTCCTAAAACTGAAAGACAATGCGAAGTCAAAGGACCGAAGGTGGTGAACCCAGATATATCAAATCCTTTGAAAACTCGACTGGTAAACATTGGGACTGAAGAAGAACCTAAGTTCGTAAAGATAGGAGACTATTAGGATGAGATACGGTTGATAAGATAGCTGAGCTATTGTGCAAATACTAGGATTTGTTCCCAACAAACTTTTCATACTTGAAAGGGATTATCAGAGATTTAGGTTTTATGAAGATCACATTGAAACTGGATGCGAAGCCTATTAATTAACAACCTTATCGATTGAATCCAAATTATAGGGAGAAGGTGCGCCTAGAATTGGATAAAATGCTGGAAGCTGGTATCATTGAGCTTGTAAAAGAATTAGATTAAGTAAGCCCAATGGTGGTCCAAGAAAAGAAATAGAAGGGTGAGTTCTGCATATGCATAGATACGTGGAAGTTAAATGATGCCTATGTGCATGATCTGTTTCCAACACCGTTTACTAATGAAGTGCTAGAAAATGTTGGCAGAGAGGAGGCATATTCAGTTACTGATGAATTTTGGGATATCATCAAATAAAGATTGCACTAAAAGATCAAAGCAAAAAAACCTTCACAATTGAGTGGGGTTGCTTTTAATATACAATTATGCCATTCGGATTGAAGAACGCGCTTGCAATATTTTCTCACATAGTGATCGCAGTGTTCAAGGATTTCGTTCATAAGTTCTTGGAGGTATATTTTGATGATTGGACTGTGTTTGGGTTGGTAAAGCGACATGTTTCGAGTTTGCGGCTCATGTTGGATACATGTTGAAGGTATCAGATTGTGCTGAACTTAAAGAAATGTGTATTCTGTGTGCCTTTTGGGATTTTTATCGGCCATGTTGTATGTAAGCAGAGATTGATGGTGGACCCTATGAAGATTGTTGTAATTGTGAGTTTGGAAGCACCTAGGAATGTGAAACAATTGCATGCAACATTGGGACACACTGGGTACTATAGGAAGTTTATGAAGACATATGCCCAGATAATCGCACCAATGGAGAAATTGTTAAAGAAGGATGTGATGTTTTTCTGGGATGAAGATTGTCAGCACAACTTGGATGTCTTGAAGGAGAAAATGGTGACAATGCCTATTTTGGTGTTTCCAGACTGGAAAAAGAAATTTAATGTGCATGTTGATGCCTCCTACATTGTGCTAGGATAAGTTTTAACACAAGTCAGTGAGGGAGAGATTGATCACCCGATAGCTTTCACGAGTAGAAAGTTGTCCAAATCTTAGAAGAATTACTCCACCACAGAGCGCGAAGGGGTGGCGATGGTCTACGCTTGCAGAAGTTTCGACATGATTTGTTGGGTGGACACTTTAAAATGTATATTGATCACTCTGCGCTAAAGTATTTGGTCAATAAGCCTGTGTTGGGGGGGAAGATATGCCACTGGTTACTACTTGTTAACACTTAGGTTGTTCCCTTTGACCCCCAAGGGAATACGGCCGAGGTAACCACAAACCAATCTTTGGACTGCAGGTTCTAGCCTACCTACAATCAGAGAGGGCTCTCTCTTTAGGATTTAGCTTTGTTTTGTGAGATCTTAGGCTAGTTATGAAGTTCTTTGTGTTTTGTTTAAGTTTTGGTGGGATGATTGATGTCTTCAAGTAGGGAGGCATGCATAGTGTAAGAGGTTCAAACCATTGGGCATGGAGTCATGAAGTAAGGCTACTGGTGTGTTTTCTTGGTCACAAGAGGAATATAGAGCAGGATAGCTATACATGAAACAACGTTTAGGCCAAATAAGGATGGAATGAGGGCTAAGGAATGAGAGGCAATTAAGAATCTCTCCTTCAACTTAAAAGAGGGAAGGTGAATGAGCTCTATCTAGGAGCAGTCAAGAATTCCTAGATAACTGTCATCCATGGGTGAATTAGGGGAAATATGAGCCAAGAGGAATTCATATTCATAGCTAATTATGAGGAAAACATATAGAAACAACAGAAATTGAGCATAGAGTGTAGTCAAGCAAAGTCTAGGCTATCCATTTTTCCTGTTATTTAGATGGTGATATGATGGCAGATAAACATATATATAAACTGAAAATAGAATGAAGAAAAATTTATTGTCCCATGTAGCAGCACAAGAATTGCATAGTCACTCTTCAACCATTGAACATACAGCAGACAGTCCGTCCTCCAAGCTTTTCAACAGTCTTTGATTAAAGAAATTCTCAGATATACAGTGCGAGTCTCTTCATGAAGTAACTTAATCAACCAACCCCAAATACATTTTATGAGGGGATATATATACAAAAAGGAGATACAAAATATCTAGAGGACGAGTTATTAACTCATAAATTCTTTCACCAACTCCTAAGGAGTGGATGATGAGAAAGTAAATGCTGAAGTAAAGACAAATATAACAGTTGTTCTTTTCTGTCAGTGAATGTTGACTTTTGAGTCCATTTGAGTCGGTTGGGGCTGCGCCTTCAAAACTCCGCGCATTTTGGGCTTGCTGTCCCAGCCCTTTGCCTTGTCATTGATTTGACCTGCTCCACCTGTTGTTTCTTTGCTTTATCCGGTGCTTGGGATTCAATCCTGCTGACCTGTAGCTGACATGGAGTTTGAATATTGAAAAAAGGAGCCAAACACTGATATCACCTGGGTAAAATGGCCAGCATTGCATGCCACCAATGTTCAGGAGGAAGTTGATGCCTTTGTATCTTGATGAGTGTCTCATCAGCCTCAGTATACTTGTAATAGTTGGGTGGCATCTCAAACAGATGGTTAACTTCATGTTACATGTAAAATAAGTTTTCCAGCTTGTCATAGAGAGTCTGTCCTGAAGGAGGTCCTGCCTATGCTGGAGAACTTGATGAAGTAGTAAGCTGATTTGTGACATAATTATGTAGCCTAGTTGCATATTGGTGTCAATAACCTTCCAATGTTGGTTAATAAGCTGGGCAATCCTTTAGTCTGTAGTGTTGCAAGCTTTATTTCAAAATTGTCCACATCCTTTTGCATTTCCTGACATCTTGCTTCTAGAGTTTGTACAAAGCCTCTCAATGTCAGCACCTTCTTGGCTGTCAGTATGGCATCTGTTCTGTTCATGATCTGTAATGCTGCCAGTTCTTCCTTAGTCTGGTGATTTAAGAAGTTGATCATTTTGTTGGCCTGCTCAGGGATGTTTCCCAATGCTGCTTTGGCTCTCTGAGTTTCAAACTGAGCTAGGCCAATTAGCTCTACCTGTTCATACATGGCCTGAATTGACCTCCATTGGCCAGTTATTGATTGATTTATCTTGGCCCACAAAATCTTCTTTATTTCAACTAGGGTCTTGTCTAAAGCTAGCTCTTTCTCCAAGGCTTTTACTCTATTGTCTAGTGCCTTGATTTCTCTTTGCTTCTCAGCCACTATCATTTTAGATTTGTCATAGTTGGCTTCTAATTTGGCCAGCTTTTCCTTGGCTTCCTTTAGTTTTGTTGTCTGGATCTCTAGCTCCTTAACAGCTTTCATCATTTCCTCCATACTCATGCTAGATTCAGATGCTGTTGTAGTTGCTACTATTGTTGTTGCTGATGTAGTTTCTGGGATTGCTGCTGGGATTGCTACTGGCTGTGTAGGAGGAACAGGGACATTAGCTGGAACTGCTGGAGGTGGCTGGGAGGTTGACTCTCCCTGCTTGCTCTGGGCTTCTCTTTCTAATTCTTCCTCCATCTGGATTACTCTTTGATTCATTCTCATCAGCAGATCTAATGTATCCTCAGCTTCTTTTTCTTGTACCAGCTCTGCAGTTTGAGGGTGTTCAGTAGGAGGCAACCTCAATCGCTTTTTCAATGCAGCAATATCATCATATTTCTTCTTCATAAGGGTCCTCACACCCTTAGGATCCTTAGGATCATGTCCTAAGTCAATAATGATCTCCTCCAATGTCTTTATTCTATTGTCTTTGGCTAAGGAGGACATTTTCTCCAAATCTAACTGAGTGTTAGTATTCTTCAATGATTCCTTTAATTCATGGGCCAGTGTAGCCTTGTCTGCTAAAGTGGCAAAGACCATCTCACCAATTTGCTTATGTAGCTCAATTTGATCCATGGGGTGAATGTCTTTGGCCATGACTTGCATATTTGTCCTGACATAGTCTGCAGCTATTTGAGGCTGCTGAACTTTGGGCTTGAAGTGGCTGAGAATCATTTTATCTTCCTTGATATCATATGCTGCCATCAATCTTTCCTGCTTGGCAGGTGTTGCTTTTAGGAATTGGTCATACAATTGCACTCTTAGTAGCTCATTTTGAGCTTTGATCTCTTTGAAGCTAGCTTTGATGCTAGCTAGTCTCTTTCTTTGTTGTGTGGAGGAAGACACCTCCATGGCATGCTGTCTGTCTAGCTCTTGTTGGAAAGAGCTGGTAGGCGTTTGTTGGCTTCCCTCCCTATCTCTCCTTGGGCTTCCAAGGACCTCTTCACCGATTTCCTTCTCAAATGGAGAATCAACTTTTTTCCTCTTAGACTCAGGCTGCTGTGTAGATCCACTGGCAGGTGCGGAATCTTCTCTGTCATGTTTTATGCCTCTTTCCTCATGGGCACGAGTCTATAAAATTGGAATTTGGGGTGCCTCTGTTTGCTGTGGAGGAGCCTGTTCTTGGGACTGCTCCATTGAAGTAGCAGGCAGCTCTGTAGTCACCTGTTCTGTGTCCATTGGCTCTTTCCCTTTTGTTGTACATGTTGTTGATGAAGATGGTGCTTGGCTGGGTTGTGCAGCTGCAGCAGCTGATGTGCCTTCTCCAATTTGTTGTGGCAACTTGAATGTTACCTGCTCACAAGAATCTAAGTCAAGAGTTTTTTCAAGATCTTTAACATTTTGCTCCATAATTTCCTCCTGAGTGAATTCTTCAACTAATGTGCCTTGTGCCCACTCATCTTGATTAGTATATTTTTCAATGTGTGGAATTTTGCAGTGTGTATAGGATGTCAATCTATATTTGACTCTTCTGGCACTAAAGAAGCCATCTGGGTCATAAGGGACCCACCTTAAACTTCTTTTCAACTTAATTTGATCCTTCAGTATTAGGTCAGCATCTTGCCAACCTTCCTTCTTGTTCATGATGAAGGGGCCTATGTGGTATTTAAATTTCAGGCGAGCCTTCATCTTGGTGCTATGAAAATGAGTAAGGTCTGAATTGATAAGCTGCCTGTAGTATTCCAAGGCAAAGATCCTCATTGGTACATATCTTGGGAGCCTGTAAGGACAGAGCTCGCAGCCATAGATTTTGATGACAATGTAATTCTGGTAAAGATACCAATCACCTATTTCGTAGCTCTTAGATAGCTGCAATATCTTCTGCATATCATAAGATATTCTGGGAGGAGGAGCTCTCATCAAGAGGCAGGAGACCAGATAGACAAACTGGTCAATGAATTCACAGTACGAATATGGGGAATGCTGGACTTGATGGAAGACTGATGACCAGAAAACAACAGACCTTCTGTCTCCCTTTGAATCCAATTTCTTAATGGGACACTGGAAGCTTTCAGACTGATAATACATGAACAGATGATAGATGTATGAGGAATACTTGAAGACTCCCTCCCTATCTAGCTTTATGAGTTGGTCATCAATTTTGTTTGCTATGAACTTGGCATAGTTATACTTGATAGTAGGAGGCTTCCCTTGGCTGAATGAAGACAACAGAACCAGCACTGTCTCATCCACATGTTCACTTGTTTTGAAGCCTAATACATAA
>Ga0068628_1000045_pt1 | contig 23351 bp, 19 predicted proteins | sample InSIn2gowninarea_FD_77431 | JGI IMG/M metagenome (GOLD analysis project Ga0068628, IMG submission 77431) | Clean room microbial communities from NASA Spacecraft Assembly Facility at Jet Propulsion Laboratory, Pasadena, California, USA -... ... | reverse complement strand
TAGTTCAAGCTATGCTAGTGAGCTACGAGGCCTGTGGTATCGCTTCTGAATCTTCGCACTGGATGCGCCAGAAATGCTTACCACCAGCCTTCCCAAGGACAAAAGTTCTCGTTTCTCATCATCCGTTTCATTCGTTCCCCACATCTTTATACTCCAATATACTCCATCAATTGGTGAGTACCAGAGAAAGCGGGTTGGGAGCCGCTGACATTATCGCTTCATTACCGGCACTGGTGCGGTCCAAACTTGAGAACGTCGAAGATGCATACGTGTCGTCTTCTCATGTCTTCGGTAGTGAACTCCATGCGCAACCCGCTAAAAACAACACAGTTCGAAGACTGGGGTCAAAGGAAAACTTATCGTGAGTGGGGTGGTATATGCGGAGATCGTGTGACTCATAGATGAGAAACGAGAACTTTTGTCCTTGGGAAGGCTGGTGGTAAGCATTTCTGGCGCATCCAGTGCGAAGATTCAGAAGCGATACCACAGGCCTCGTAGCTCACTAGCATAGCTTGAACTAGGCATACAAATCTTTCTCACCCTGCTTCTCATCGCTGTGCTTAAATACATTCGTTTGTACTGTGCCTTTGTTCTGCTTTGCGCATATCAGTCCTATCAACCGCTTGCTGCCGCATGTGCTCCGTGCTTAAGGTTTATTTCCAGCGACCTGGTGCATTAGTCGTATCAGTCTCTGGTCTAGATTGTGCAAGCTCTTTTTGACCCTCACCCCAAGTTTCTTACACTATCCTGCCTATGTTTTCTTCAACTTTGTAAAATCAAACATGTTCAGCGCAACACCGTCAATTACTGAAAGGTAGCCCAAAACCAGGGACCACAGCTCGTCTTCCAGGCGAACATGACGATTTCGGTGTCCACATGCTGCTCAATCGATTCTAACCAATACCAACACTTATGAGGAGCATGCACTATCACGAAAGGCTGAATGCAATATATGTGACCAAGTTGTGGGCAGATGAGGGGAAGAGCACAACACCATCTCGATATTCGAAAAGTTTTCGAGCTGACATGGACATTGGGCTGCAACGTCTCTCATGATCCAGGGTTGCTGACATATTAGCGACTCGGACATTTCGCCATGAAACCGGCGGATTTGTGTGTAACCAACCCGCCGGGCAAGCTCGGGGTTGTTAAGCGACTAAAACGCTTAGCTCATCCCAAACCATGTTAGACTGGCGTGTACCTTGCTCAACAGCAAGGAAGCAGGGCAACGACGTCGGTCTTCCTGCCTCTCGCTCTTTCCAGTTCTTGTCGTGGTTGCTGAATTGTTCCTGCCTTGATCCGTGTGTGGTTCAGGACTACAGTAGGCTGATTTTAGTGACAGCCCACCTTGTTAAATGAGAAAACCTCGGTGGTCACCGTGCTCAACAAGCAGCGAATATCACTCTCGTCGCATTCCACCGTTCTTTTCACCATGATTTTAGCTGTTCCACAAACGTATGCTGTTGGCTACCAACAATAGCATTGCCACACTTTCTCACTTTATCGTCATTCTTTACTGGTGGATTTCGTTTCCGAAAAGTCGCTAGTGTGACCAGGACAGGCTGATAACGAAAACGCTTCCTCGTTTTCATCTAACTATCCGTCCTAGTAAGGTATTCTTACTCTTACAATCCCACCTCGCTGCTACGCGCTCGAATTATAGACCAAAATATCAATATTCGACATGCCCGAAATACCTAACGGGACTGGCAAGTCTGCCCGCCCAATCATTATTGCCGCCAACCGTACATGTGTCAACATCAAGCCTTTGGGCGATGGTAAATATGAGTATGGAATCGCCTCTGGTGGCCTGGTCACCGCATTGAATGCACTGAAGGACTCAACCAAACTACTGTGGTATGGCAACCCAGGTAAAGCTGTGCCATCGGACGATCTGGAGAAAGTCGAGGAAGAGATTAGAGGCAAAGGTGCTGTACCAGTATGGATCGATCCTCACCTGATGGATCTGTATTACAACAAGTTTTCCAGTAAGTTTTTCTCATCAACAAGCAGCCGGGCTCAAGCACTAATAGTGTTCAGATGGTGTTCTCTGGCCTATTCTTCACTACCATACTGATGCCATGAACGTTGACGACCGAGCCTGGGATGCGTATCAAAAAGTCAACCGACAATTTGCTCAGAAAATCGCCGAGGATGTCGAGGACGACGACATGATCTGGATCCATGACTACCATTTGATGCTCGTGCCTCAAATGCTTCGAGAGGAAATTGGTGACACGAAGAAGAATATCAAGATCGGCTTCTTCTTGCACACTCCATTCCCATCCAGCTACATGTTCATTCGCTTACCATATGCGAAAGCTATCCTGGAAGGCTTGCTCCAATGCGATTTGATCGGATTCCATACCTACGACTATGTTGGACACTTCTTGAGTTCCTGCTCCAAAATCCTGCATGTGACAACCACACCCAATGGCGTGCAACTCGTCGAGAATGGTGTGAAGCGGTCTGTTCATGTAGGAGCTTTTCCGATTGGAATCGATCCGGAAGGATTGCAAAAAGGTATGGAGTCGAAAGATGTGATAGAACGAATCCAGGAGTACCGCAGCAGCTACTACAAGAACAAGAGGGTCATTATCAGTGTTGATCGGCTTGATTATATCAAAGGTCTTCCACACAAGTTCCACGCCTTCGACATGTTCTTGCAACAGTATCCGGAGGAGGTTGGCAAAGCCGTCCTTGTGCAAGTCGCTGTTCCTAGCCGAGAAGATGTCCCAGAGTATAACGAGCTCAAATCTCAGCTCAATCAATTGTGTGGCCTTATCAACAGCAAGTACGCATCTCCTGGCTACACTCCTGTGGAATTTATGTACAGATCTGTCGACAAAACTACATTACTATCATTATATGGCATGTCCGACATCTGCCTCGTGACGTCCATTCGAGATGGCATGAACTTGGTTTCTTACGAATATATTGCGTGTCATGAAAAGACTCACGGCCAGCTGGTCATTTCTGAATTTGCGGGTGCTGCACATTCATTGAAGGGTTGTATCGTCATCAATCCATGGGATGCCGCAAACTGTATCGAAGGCATCAAGAAAGCCTTTGAGTTGACCTCGGAGCAGAAGGAGAAAAATTGGAAGAAGATGTGGCAGTACGTCAGCAAGTACACAAGTGCCTACTGGGGTCAAACCTTCACTGAGGAATTGGCGCGAATTGGTCCTGGGTACAGTTTGCCTCGAAACCCTGAACTGGAACCTAATGTCAACGCCGTCAATGGTCGTTCACATTCACAGCATCCTGACGATTCTGAGGAGCATGCGATGGGGACTATGTAAGAATGTCAACGAGAGGACGGATCGTTGGACGGGACGACATCCGGATAAGGAGGCCGTCTTTTCCTTTATTACTGTTGCCCGATCTGGTTCTGGTGCGTTTTCAATTGTCGGGGAAGGCCTCTTTCAATAGTAAAGCCATGACAGCATTGAGGGTCGTTTCAGGCGTTGAAAGGCAGCGTTTCGTTTAAAGATACCCAAGTTCACAACGTTTATGTCAATAGACTACAGAAGTGGTCATACCCTAATGACAGCTATCATCCTTGATTCGAACGACTATCCTCCGAACCTTGTACGCATCCATTGATAGTCAATTCTAATGGTGAACCACAGTTGTAGGGTATCTATAACCTCCACTATTCGATACTGGCTGATGAAGGCACAGCTTCGAGGGAGTTGCCGGTGGGGCTCGTATCGAGGACGAACATGTCTCTCATTCTCTAGGTGTGTAGTTCGATCTACACATTCACCTCGGCGATTATAGCCCATACAGCGAACCATCCCTGATAACCAGTTGGAGCACCAAAAGAGTACGTGTCACATAACTACTGCAAACCCTTGGCACCTCAATCCCTCCGCCTGGTCAATGCAAGATCACGATTCAAGCCTCAACACTGCTACAGTCAAATGAAATATGGGATTCACGCCCGGCGAATAGTACGCACAAGCGATATCACCTCCGACATCAAACCGTCCGTATATGCATCGACAAGCAGGGAGGCGGTAGCCCAGCGCATTCGGTAGGTCGACCAGCACGGGTATTCCAAAGTCCTCTCGGCTCTAGAACAACCTATGCTCCGACGCCTTTATACTTTCTATTGGCCGTGAAGTATTATCCGGACTTACATAGATCAGCAATTTCTCTTTATTGATCCATAAGAATGTTGATTATTCTACCGCAAATAGGATTCGAGCGGGCGGTACTATTACTACAGGTAGACATTAAGCCTATTCCCTCAACCTGCGATCGCCGAAGGGATTCCTACGATAGTACTGTACAGTACAGTAATTACTGACGGAACAGCAGAATCACATTCCGCTTGCGAGACGAGAATCTAGCCCGTTTTAGGGATAATGCGAATATGCACGAGGCGGTTTTTGGGGTGAATTGTGGATATAGCACGTGGTATTTTTATGTTGAGCGAATGGATGGAATGGATAAACGAAATCCGGTGAGTGAGACCGGGTATACCAGTATTTGGCACTTGATTCGTTGAAAAGATACGGACTTGAGGCTCTTGAAATCTCGTCTGGAACTGATCTGGATATAGAGGCAGGGGCTTGGTTCATTCGTTGGGACGTCCGTTTACAAGCTTGCAGGTCACAAATCTCACCTCGGCCGGTGTCAGACCTCGATCTTCATCGCGTTCTACAGTACTTCAGTCTCCCATGTCCTCCTCGCCAAAGCACGTATGTACTGTAGATGTACTCCGTCACGACAATGAGAGGATCCTTCCTTCCATGCTTCCTTCCTTCCCTGCTCCTTGGGTTCACCATTACTCCAATCAACCAATCAACGACGGGACGCGTTCGAATCGTGAAGATCCTACCTAGGTAGGTAGGGATAGGCTCGTCGTGCCTCATGGATGAAGAGGGCTTGACCATACTACATACGCATTTAGTATGCCATCGATACTTTTCGGTCATGACAGACCTCTGGACCAAAACAAAGTTCAGGGTGGGGGGATCTGTTCTTACACAGACATCATCCACATCGGATGAGTAGTGAAGACTTGGAGAAGAAAGGAGAAGCAGACCCTCGTTGTTCTTTTCGTTGTAGCAGTACGTAGTAAGGAGGACGAAGTTCATGATTTCTGGAAAGAGGGGCTTCTCTAAGACCCGGGACAAAAGAATAGCGGTTTTATGAGCACCTTGTGTTTGGCAAGTAATGCCTGAGTTAGATGGTTGTTGAATATATACATACTGTCCGTACAGCAGCTTGATACGTGAGTTTATATATGTACTTATGTACATGTACCTAGGTACGTAAGTGGACTGGATATGCTTATTTGAATACGTGCTAGGTAGCACTGCAGGTATGTAAATTCATCTGTTTGTCTATGTTTCCCCTAGAGTCTAGAGTCCAGAGCGTGTGGATGCTAACTCGACGTGAAGAAGTACAAACTCATCCCTGTACAGTACAAGTGAAGATGGGCTTATTCACGATATATCATCGGTCTATGTACATATGTACATATTTGTCTACTCATCTACTCATTCCTCATATCTCCCCCGTCTACCATTCTACGTGTCTTAACGCTCGGAAAACACCACCAAACACCCACCAATGCCACAAGCACCGCCAACACAACCGGCTGCACAACCCCCACTCCCTTCCGTGCCGCAATAGCCCCAACCACAAACGGGAACACGGCCCCTCCCGTCCCCCCTAACGCCGTACTAAACCCAATACTACTAACATGCAACCGCGCTGGCAGCAATTTCGTAGCCATGATGATGCCGCTTGGGAAAATGGGGCCGAGGAATAGACCCAGGAATGGTACGGAGACGATAGAGGTTGTTTGGGAGGGGATGAGCCAAAAGAGGAGTTGGAGGGTTATGGAGAGGAGGAGGTATGTTGTTACTATTGGGCGTTCTGTTAGGTGGAGCGTTGATAGGAAGCGGATAAAGGAGGAGGTTTTGTGGGTGGTGGTGGTAGCGGGATTGGGACTGGGATTTTGGGGACGGTTAGTGAGTTCGATGAGGAAGTGTGTTAGGACGCCTAAGCCTGAGCGGCCTATGGTCATGCCGGCCCAAAACCCGGTTGCTGTGAGACCGGATGTATACGGTGATGCGTGTCGGACGTGTAGCATGAAACTGACAATCCAGCCGCCCAAGGCGACTTCGGCGCCCACGTACAGCAGGAAGAAGACGGAGCAGAGCCATGTTACGCGGTTTTTGAGCGCGGTTTTGGTGGTGCTGTTTTGACCATCGCCGGGTTCGTGGGGGTGGTGTGTGCGGTATACGGTGCTGGTTTGGCTCCAGAAGGATATGCTGCAGACGATCAGGGTGATGCAGGAGAGGCCGGTCATTATGTAGTAGAAGTAGTACCAAGGTAGATGGTGTTTTACTATTAGGCTTGTGATGATGAGCGGTGACATCGTTGCGCCAAGGGAGTAGCAAGCGTGTAGTGAGCCGGCGAGGATATTACCAGCCACCATATTGCCGGCGTATGATGACCAGGCACCGTCGATAAGACCATTGCCAAAACCACCGATGCAACTGAAGACCACGACGACTGGCCATGGCGGGTGTAGGCACAGCGTGATATACGTGATTATATGTGTCGTCGGAGCAATAATAGCAATCCCGCGCTGTCCAAAGCTGTCGTGGAACCAGGAGTTCGTGAACGCGGCGATGGTGTACCCGGCGAACGGACAGAGGAAGATGAGGGACACGACCGTGTAGCTTAGGTTATAGTAGGGCTCGAGATAGGGGATTAGAGCACCGTAGGCTGCGTCGTTTAATCCGAAGACGAACATGGAGTAGAATGCTGATGCTAGACGGGTTATGTTGCCCCGTGGTTCGTTCCATTTTTGTAATGGTAATGTTGGGACAGCATATGCAGGTTCAGTATGTGCTGATGGTGGTGTGGTGCTTTCAATGTCTGTGTTGTTTTTGTCCTCTTGGGTTTGTTCCTTTGATACTGCTGGGACTGCTTGAGGCTGTTTGTTGTTGTTGTTAATGCTGCGAAGCGATATGGTGGTGCATGAGGGGGGGCTCTGTCTAAGCATGTTTTGTGGCGTGTTGGACATGCTGCTGCTTCTCTACTGCTGAAAAGAGGGGAGTTAAATCATATCATATCAAAAGAGGACCTGATACATTGGACTGTATCGACGAGCAGCATGGTAAAATCCCATCCAATTCGTGGATGCATATAGTGTCCGACGGGAATTTGGGTTGGCAATCACAAAGTTGTAGTCCATTGCGGGCAGAATACTTGAGTTGACTAATCGAAGATTTCACTAAAGTAATGATATTGCACATCTGAAACTAAGGAAGAAGCTATTGTTCTCTTCCAGCACGTAAAAATACTGGCAAACTCGGTCAGCTCTGATTGCTTTCTAGGTTCTGTAACAAGCGATTGCTCGACCTTCCAGGATGGAGGCCATGCTCTCTACCGTTCACCACAAATATGTACACTACTCCAAGACACCTGCTATCCTAACAAACATCTTCGGGTATAATGCAACAATGATGCCTTCCATAAAACGCGTGCTGCACATCTACGTGCGTAACGATAAACAAATCATGCCGTTTTTCTTTCCTTCGCCATCTCTACGTCCCCTTTGCTCCAATTCAATCGTGTAGGAAGCCGGTTATGTCATAACCCACTCACTGTTCCTCTTCAGGTACTTGTCCATAAACAACCCGACATCTGCTAGTGCGAACCTAATCACAAAGAATGAAAAGAATTCTGCCGCTCCTCGTATGCTCAACTCGAGCCCGACCTGTGTCTTGCTCGTCGCCTTCAGGCCTGGATCCTCAACTTGCCGGGCAATGGAATCGAGAACCTGGACTGCATCAAACAGCCTGGCAAGACTTGACATGTAGCTCGCGTTCTGCGTCGGAACATGGGGCATTCCGGTAGGAGTAGGAGGTGGATGCCGTTGCGCTTTGTAGCTTCGTGACGTTGATGGCGCAGAATTTCCGGTTATTGGAATGCTGGGAAAGGTGAAATCAGCCGAGGTTTCTTTATTCCTGCCCATGGCGGGCGTCAGGACGACGTTCGAGGACTTCGATCGTAATTTGCGTGACCAACTCGACGCAAGCGATTTGACCGACGAGTTCGTGGTTTTGGATGCAAATGCATCCGCCTCCTCGCCTGCCGGTGAGTGTTTCATGGCAACCATAGAGCCGGAGAAACCTACATCACTTCCAAGCTTCTTCTGCAGTGCCACTCTGACGCTATCGATGATCGTTTCGAATTGCTGAAGTTCTTCCAAGACTGCATCTGCATCAAGAGTATCGACTTTCCCCAATCTGAGCAGAGCAGCAGTAAGAAAATCACACTGTCCAATTTTATCGTCAATAGCCTTGACCTTGACTCCCTTGACCCGCCAGATATCCCTTGGTACAAAGAGCTTGGTCGAGAGATAGCCGCCCTGAGGATGTGCCAATGCTTGGTACAAACATCTCATCAGCCAGAAAGGTCTCAACAGGTATGGTTCCGGGCACGGCTCGAGTGGTAGAGGTTCCGACCTCATAACGTCCGCCAACTGTGGACTGGAAGGTGACGCGGGTTCGGCAATGGGATCGAATATGTAAAGACCACCGCCTGCACTGCTGGAAAGCACGTTCGGAGCGGCTGAGGTGGATATAGACTGACCACGCAGGCCGGTGTGGTGCTGGAAGACAGCGCTATTGGGCGTCGGTGGGGCATCGGCAATATCGCTTGTAGCCAAGGACAAGTTACGAGGTCTGAGATTAGATGTGGATGTGTTTTTGCGTACTGACGGCGGTCCTCGTTTCTGATCGCTAGTAGCAGAACTCGAGTCTTCGTCGACATAGGTTGAATAGGACAATAATTGTATCAGGCCTGGTGTAGCAGGAGAGTTCGTATTGGAGTCTGCAGAGTACACTGAAGCCAACGGTGTCAACGGCAAAGTTGTCATACTGTTGTTGGTCCCAGAAGCTGAGCGCGTCGAATCTTGATGTTCTGCCTGTGCGGCCGGTATTTCAAGAAATGGCGGCTGATAACCCTGAGCTTTCTGACTCAACGAGGATCGCCGTGCAAACGTCTCAATCTTGAGTTGCTTGCCACCCTGCCCTGAAATCCGTCTATCTTGAAGAGGAAGCTTGTCAAGAGATGGCAGAGAAGGGACCGATGCGAGTTGGTGTCGAGCTAATGCTTCCACTTGGTGTGCGGGCAGATCTTCCTTTTCCAGTTTCCTGAGATCATCATGAGAAACTGTACCTGATGGCACCTCCGGACTCTCCGTCAATGTGCTCAACATTGTCGCATTGGTGGCTGCAGTGATGGAGCTCTCCCATGTTCGGCCAGATGATCGTGCTGAAAACCCGCTTGAGTCTGATTGGCGTGGTAGTGCGGTCATTGCGCCAGGTAGTTGTCTTTCTTCGAAAACTAACCCGTCCTTCATCATCATATCTAGAATCTCCTCCTCCTCTTCAGCCTCCTCGTCCAGGTATTCTCTGGTCAAGTGGTCGTACCTTGCATCTAACGCCAGACTTTCTCGCGATAATCGGGATGTTAGCACATGCTCACTGTTAGATACTGTCGAAAAGCTTGACTCGTGAGGAATGAATCCCACTTCCGATGGTCTTGGGGTGATTTCAGCCATTAGATCATCCTCGTACGCCGCCTCCACGGCAGCGTTCATCGCAGCGTCAAGATCTGCCTCGATGGATAACACAAGGTGGTCATCCCGACCGAATTCCATGGTAGAAGGTCGGGAAGAGGCCTCAGAGGCCAATTCATCCTTCATGTCTAACCATGAAATTGACTCTGAGCTGATGTGCCCTCCGGGATGACCACTCTGCCCGTCCGGTGGACGCAGGGCAGTTACAGGCGTCGGCTCTCCTCTGGTGCCGTTAGATGACAGTGGCCGACGAGGCGATAGCGGAGGTGGCATGTATTGCATATCCATCGGCACATTCAAGTTTCGCTGGGACGACACTACACGTCTTGATGGAGGTGGCTGCTGATCCATGTATTCTTCGCCTCCAAATATCTGCGGCAGGAGTGATTCTTGCCGAGGAGGTATCACCATTGGAGTTGCAGTCAAAGGTTCGTCGTCTGATTCAAGCAATATTGATGGATGGTCAAGCAGAGATTCTGCCGGGCTCAGCTGATCTCTTCCATCCAGATACCCAGATGTCGTAGGAGCTTCTGGTAGCTCCTTGTCAATCATAAGATGTTCAAATGAATGGTCGAGGTCATACAATTCTGCTATCCTTGTTGAGTATGTTGATCGGATAGCGGCAAGCTTTTTTCGGTCATCAATGTCTGAACTCCTCAACATAACCTGCTCTAGGATATCGCAAGCCTCGACATACGCCTCAGTCGCGCCCTGAATATTCTGTGCGTTGTCTAACAGAACCGCTTGATTAGCTTTCGCTAATGCTTTCGATAGCATGTTCTTCTGTGTCGGACTTCGATGACCCTTTCCCCTACTATGCTCGCTCCTCATCGAAGACAGCGAACTGCCTGCTGTAGAATCCTTGCTTTCATTCCCAGGCCGATCTCTCCAACGATTGTGACCTGGCTTCTTTTGTAGGCTTATATGGCTAGCGTTTGAGCCATTGCCGAGTTTGGTCTCATGTGAGCGCCTCTGCCGTAAAGGACCAGAGGTATATTGCAGGGCAATACCTTCAACCGGCTGACCCAATTTATTGGTACCTCTTGCATGGTCCAAAACTGTGGTGCTTGCAAAGTAGTCGGTGTTGCTCGACTGTGCAGTGCCAACTTCGAGCTCGGGTGTTGTCGCAAGCATTGATAGACTAATTGATTCCTGGTTGAAGAATACTCTGTTAGCCTCCAGCGAGCTTCTTCGCGATGTCCTTGGCCGCCTTGGACTTTTCCGTGGTGAAGGTACAGTCACCGCAGGTTCGGTCGGTCGCATCGAGGTAAATTGCGATTTCGAAGCAAGGACATCCTTCGTCAATGATTCCGTCTTTGTTAATCTAGCTGGCACAGCATTGCCAGAAGCTTGTCGCAGAAAGTCGACATCTACAGCTCCCATGCTAGACGAGGTAGAGTGTGACCATCTATTGATATTGAGGTTTGGTGAACGATCTCGGTTTCGTGTCACCTCCATTGCAGACTGCTCGGACGCTGCGTCGAGAGTGGAGAAATGCTGATGTATCGAGTCTGAGCTTGTCGGTCTGGGCTTCGAGAGGGAGGTTCGTCGTCCTGTCTTTAACCCGGATTTTTTGATCGTGGTAGCTGCCGAGGAAACAGAATTAGATCGAGACACCCTGCGACTCGTAGGTGGTGGCGGCAACGTGGGCACATTCATCTTACTACGTCGTATCTGGTATACCTATATTTTGATGCGTCGTGCGTCTTATGCATGGATTCCGCTCGAAAATGGCATGTTCACATACACCGTACAAAGAATTTCGAGAATATCTAGTTGTGCCTGTCGGGGTCGAAACATCTAGCACAAACCAAGTGTGTTTCATATACAATTCCAGCTGCTCTTTAATCCATCACTCCCCTTTGGCCTCTGACGATGGTGCGTTGTATTGTACTCGAGGCTCGTGAATAATCGCTCGATATAAACGTAACACGTCTCAATAATACTCGAGATGGCTGACCGCAAGTTTAGGTGAGCTTATCCATGTTTCGTTGGGTCATTCGAGCAGGGATGACTTAGTTGCAAACCCCGATACACACGAGTTGCAAATGCAGTGTCTAAACTTCTTCTCAGCCCGCGTTGTTCCTCAGGTGTCTCGATAGTAGTGCTTAGAAGTTGCGGGTTTGGATTTTAGAGTGTAGCCACACAAGATGCGTTTGGTGATAGTCGTACGACCCGTCCAGACAGCGGCCTCTTCGTGTTTCGTTGATAGTGAATATTAAATAGCAGGGCAGGACGATACCTCTGTGTTTGATTGACAGACTCTGCAACGCAGTCGATGCGATTGCGCGTGTGCGTGTACGTGTGCGGGCGACAAGGAGCGAAGGGTTGTGGATAGGTGAGATCCGCAATTTGAAACAGGCGGGCACCGGTACAGGAATGGGTGATGTGCACTGAAGTGTATGGCGCACTCCAGGAAAGGGAACGTGAGGACAAGGATGTAAGAGGTCAGTGCTCCGTTCCTGAGTGGTAGCGGACATGCTCGATCACACAGTGGCATTAAGTTAATTCTGTAGTCTGGGCGTCGACGAAGGACATTGGGTAGGGATTGCCATGGACGAGCTAAAGCCTGTCCGTCACCAGGCTAAGAGTGTGGAAGCCATCGGAAGCCAGTGTGGGCGTGCCCCTGAGTGCTTTTCGTGTTCAATAGCCTTGAGAGTTTGCCACTACCACCATCTTAGTTTCGATCGATGAGACGATCTTTGATAACGTGTGGATTGCCTCGTATACTCGAGTCAAACATCTGTAGTAGCAGCGTCACGCAAATGTTGAAACAGCACAGCATGCACGATAGAACTTTTCTCACAGCCAGTCGAGATCTGAATCACTATTTCGCCCATCCAGCACGCCAATAGATATGCCTGCCGATGGACTGCAGATGCCCTGGACTTTCATCTGCATGGTTGAGCAAGGAGTCCCATATGAGGCGGAAAAGTGTGACTTTGGTAGGCTGGAGCTTTGTCTGGGGCTTAACTAACAGGGACTCAGGATGCATGTCTAGCGGCGAATTATGTCCACTACACCTACAATATCCACCTCCTACCCACTGGATGACAACGACTCGAGTCTCTGTTTAGTCCGTCCTGCATGCTCCTGTTGTGTGCGTTGAAAAGACTTCTTAATATGTACATGGACATGGGCAAAGAACCCTGTGAACATTGCTCTGGATATCGTTGCAGCGCGTGGTGTACGTCTATCATAACACTAGTATAGATCTCTGCTGCCCCCAAACATCTGCTCGAGGTTATCGGAAAGTGAAAGCTACTTGTTGTGGACTTGGAGTAGCGTCGTGGTAAGTGCATAGTAAGGATCATGAACGCTCGCTTCTAGTCATCTAAGACCAACGTTTCTATCATCGTACCAAGTCGTCGCCAGGTCCCATGCTAACGAAAGACACCAGCATGAACGCAGCTTCGAGAGCAGATCACCGTTGAGGATGTTGCCTTTGACAGCTTTGACAGCGGCTATGTTCCACAGCAATACGTGGGGTGCCGCAAACAAACTTCCGTACATGCAATCATAGCCGTCACTTTCTCAATCTGAGACGTGAAGCATTTTTCTTGGTACAGATCGTAGAACACGTTTCGACCGCTGATCGTCGCTGAGTACGGACGCCTATCATGTCGATCTTAAGTCGGCAATGCTCTGATCTGGTGTTCTGCTTCCTCTGCCGATTGGTGTGTCTGGCCGACTCCGGACATCGACGTTTAGACTCACATTCTCACGGAAGGCGATGTATTCACTGTCGGCATAGCCCAGAACTCTCGAGATCTCAGCGCTCCGCAGACCCTTGATGCGTGCCACTTGTTCTGAGGAGTAGTTGACGACTGCTCTCCCAATTTCCTCACCTCGTTGCAGCAGCGTGAAATACGCTCGCTGGCCAGCTTCCTCCGACGGTGCTGGGGACAAAGAGCCAATTGGCTGACGGTCAACAATGACCAGTCGAACGGCTTCCTGTTGTGCGAATGTTCCGCTGACATCGACCACTCCTACAGGTAACAAGCCAGCCTTGTTGTGCAGTGCCGTCGCTGCCCCTCTGTCAATATATATTGTACCATGTGGCGCTAGGCCGTGCAATATCCAAAACGCTCTGTTTCGCATCGGTATTGTTGATGGAATGAATCGAGTGTGCACGGGGGCTGTCGCCTTCGACGATGATGTGATACCATTGGTCGTTGTGGCCGGAGCCTCGAGCGGATGCAAATAGTTTATGATATCCTTCACGTTTCCTGGCTTACTTGACTTTGTGATAATTGTCGTTGTGCCTGCTGATGTTGCCAGTCGTGCTGCTGTGATCTTAGTGGCCATACCACCAGTACCAAGGGCTGAGCCCCTCGAAGAAACGTCTACCGCCAAAGCGTCAATGTCATCGACTACCTCAATCGGCACAGCATCGGGGTGCAAGCGGGGATTCTTGTCGTACAAAGCGTCCACGTCTGTCATCAGAAAGAGGTAGTCCGCATGAAGCATAGCTGCCGTGATAGCCGACAGGGTATCGTTGTCGCCAAACTTGATCTCGGAGACCGACAGTGAATCGTTCTCGTTCACAATCGGAATGACTCCGTAGTTCAGGCACTCAGTCAAGGTATTCTGAGCATTGAGGTACTGTGTACGATCGGCGATATCGTTTCTAGTAAGCAAGATCTGAGCGACTGGCTGATTCATGTGTGCAAAGAGTGAATCCCATATCGCTATTAGCCGACACTGTCCGATGGCAGCTAGTGCTTGGGTGTTTGCCAATAGCTTTGGTCGTTTGGGCAGGTTCATCCTTTGCAGTCCTACGGCAATGGCTCCCGAGGAGACGATGACAACTTTGTGGCCATCTCGTCGTAGCTTGATGGCAGTGTCGACTATGAGCGACAGAATCGGTAAGATAGGTGTGTGATCGTGTTCATCTATGATGCTCGAGCTGCCTGTTATTGTGTGAGTGGTGAAGTTTCTCACCGTAATTCTTCACATACCAACTTTGATAACAATAGTCAATTTCTTTTGAGCCTTCATGGTGGTAACTTGCGCCTCTTTCTGTGTTGCGACCCTTGAAGTAAGCTCTTCACCAACACTATAAGCATTCTCAGTAAAAAAAGGATCGCGTACCTCCCGCCCTATGATGATTGGATTCAAACATTGTGGAAACCCGCCCTCGGTTCGTCTATTCAATATTTTATTATTTTATTCCGCGAAGTCTTGGCATTCCGGCAACTTTCCCGACTCGGTATGTAATAGCACATATCCATAATCACAGCTTTACGTAGATGAGATACAGAAATTCGATAGTTGAAAGCTTATAGCGGGCTTCACGTTCGAAGTTCGAACGAACCGAGACTCAACTACAGGTATAAAGAGAAAAAGTACGCCGGTAGGCTATGTTACATTCTGTGGGTATAGGCAAGGATTAAACTCCTTACGCCTTAACGCCTTTTGCATCCATCTTGGCTGACTTGAAGTTCAGGAAGTCCTGTGCCAGATATGACTTATTACAAAAGCTCATCACATGAACTACCCGTTCACTGAAACATCAGCCTGAGAAGGGATGGCTAGAGTACATCAGGCTCAAACAACATACAATAACGTCGTCGTCAGCAAGGCAGTAGTTGCAATCATGGAAGACTGTGCAGTAGACTCCTACATTGCCTTGCGATTGGCCCCTTTGTGTAGTCAATAAGATTCAGAGACTGTTCTTTATCGAAGCTGGTGCTGCCTTGCAGAGATGAGAGCGAGTACGCTCTGCCTTGTGTACGCCTGGTGGTTTACCGCTTGAATAGAGCTGGAAGACTGTCATCAGACCTGTCGGATCTATTGGGAATTCCAGCAGGCATACTCCGGGGCTCTGTAGCTCTGAAGCTTCGAGGCAGAGTATTGTATTTCGTGCTATTTGTGACGTATTCGAAGTGACAGCCTCGAAGTGGAGATGTTATTGCTCTCATTCTCTGCTGACGGGGTGCGCCTTCGCTTGGAAACTCATCTGCTGCAAGCAAATTGGTATAGCCTGCTTGACGACAGAACTGCCACTCTATCAAGCTGAAGACTGGTGTTGGTCTTTGCGCTGCTACATAAAGGTCCTTGACAGCCTGAACAAGCTTGTCAACGACAAACGTTGCACTGCCACTGACCAGCGTGATCTTGGGTGACGCTAAGTGCATTGTGATCAAATCGTTCCAAATCTTCAACTGTTCTAGAGACAGAAGGCCCGGTTGGGTTCGTTGTCGAACATCTTCTTGAGTTTCGACCTGCTCCGCTGATTGAGTAACATCAATTTCGTCCGCCGCTTCATATGCCTGATCGGGTGTATCGGGCAGCACACATACGACCTGAGCGGCATTCTCACACGTCTTGGAAAGGGATGAGACATCAGTATCCCATGTCGTCCCATGCCTACGTGTGGCATGATCAAGGGAGAGGCACCTTTTGCCGAATTGCGCTCCTTTCTGTTCATATCGCCGCATGAGACCTTGGAGCGTCTGCACCTCAAGGCTCATTACCTGGTCTGCATCGGACGAATTTTCTGCAACGTCTGAAGCCATGCATCCAGATTTTAGAGAAGGGAAGAGGATAATGGTACATCCATTAGAAGAAGGCGGATCCTGATTGTCGGCTCTAGGAACCAGTTCGGTTGCAAAGGTGCAAAAACTATCCATGGTAAAGGACATGGGTGTGATATTGGATTCGTTGTGAGCGCTCAAAAGTACACAACTGAGGATGTAGATTTTGGTGGCTGTATACCAATGTAAGAGAATCAAGTACATGTTCTTGCTTCAATGTAAGACATAAGTGATGCATTGTATCGGTATATAGGCAAGTCCAGGCAGCCGTAGTGGCACAGTGAACTCGACAACCGTAATGCCTTGGATATGACATAGCGGGAGTCAATAAGGGTACGTATTTGGTCACTCCAGTGCTCCAACTTGATCCTCCTGGACATTAGCTTGTCTCCCGGGTGCTGAAAAGCACGGGTCATGGTCCAGCTAGTCATGCGGGTCCGCTGGTTCAGGCCTTTTCACCATTCACTAGGCTGGATGATTCGAGAGAGACTGCAATTGCACCAACAACTTACTATCCAATAGTGATAATTGGCTTGCACATCATAGCAGTGTGCTCCAGTCAGGTGCTTAGGGAAGCCGAGTAGTTGCAACGAAATGCAAACGGAACTCATAGGCTCATTCCAGCCAGCGCATAGGGGGCAAGGCTATTTCATGCATGAATAGTGGTTTCAGCATGAGCCAGCAACATTGCATTCTTCTAGAACCGCGCTAGTGCTGTGTCTTGATGATGTTCGTAACGTTGTAGAGTATATCTTGTTCATATCTTATTGAAGTTTAGAATGACCGTTCAATCCTTCACTGACGCACAGGTCGTGATTGTCGCGAACCCGTGATGTCGACATTCATAGAGCTGTCCACCGTACTGAATAGCTCGAGCATTTTGCCTGTGGAATATGCACCACGACTCACAACTCTGCTGTCCAAACCTAGTCATGTCACCGATATTAATACCACTTACCATTATACAAAATAAGGCGGACCTGTCGAGCTTTGGTAATAGTCTCATGTTGTGCTTTTGCTGCAAGACCGTGCCCAGAAGATACTTCTAGAACGTCCCACAAGGTGGTCTAGGAAGCAGGTAAATAAACGTGGCCAGGGCCTACCTAGACTGTCGAGTTTGACTAGCAAAGGACCCCCTTAAAGTCTTGAACACTGACACAAAAAAGCTGCACGATAGTTATGTTGTTGCAAGATTTTGTGTGGCAAGCAGCCCGTGTAAGCTAGAGTTGAGCTTCAAGGTATCTTGAGATAGGTAAGAGAAATGGAATATGTACGGCGGCTTTGATGGACGATGCGCCATCGGGCATCAATCGATGTGGATGCATGACATGTCTCTCGAACATGAGCCTTTGTGGAATGGCTTCCCTGGACAGCTGTTACCAGACAAAGGTACATGTATATAACAAACATCATCGTTCATATAGGTCGCCACCTACGAAGGACATCGGTATTGTACAGCAGCTAAAGCTATACCTGACGAAGTCCATCAGCTTGCAGATCTTGTGGGTACTGATCTCCCTCCCGCTCCGCAATTCGAACAGGTCTATTGGTCCGTTTGGATCCTTATACTGACTAAGCAATATAGCAGGTATGGATTTTGTGCTGCTTCACCTGCGGCTCTGCACATTCAATCCATCAATCCCCATTCACACCTGTGGCTTACGCATCGTATAATCGCATTCAATCTTTTTGGTTCCGCAGACTCTGTCCGATCACATATATTGTGTCTTTAGACGAGTTGAAATCTGGCGTTAGGGCTTCGAGATGACGAACTCCGACCTCATCGAAGCTCACGAGAGTAAGGCGTCCTCGCAGATCCCGATCCGAACTCTATCACAGACGTATACCATATCACAGCCGCTCCGTCGCTGGTTCACAACCTCGTCTGCCTCAAGCAATCCATCGCTATCATCCTTCTCCACTCCTCCCTCTCCTGCTTCCTCAAATCCCGAGGATGCCACCGATTTCCTCCCTTCTACAACTCTAACCAATCGTTTCAAAAACTTCTATCGCATGGCTACAGGGTCCATGTCCTCTGCCGGTCAAGCTGCCTACTGGACCGATGCAGATCAACGATACTCTGCTCTTGACTGCGCCCGCTGCGAATCGAATCGCGACTACCTCCTCAAATACAGTCCAATTATCCGATACATGTCCGACAACATCCGTCGATTAGGAGGTGATCTAAACAAATCAAACATTCGCTGCCGGACATGCAATACGGGACAGCTAGGTGGTTTCGACCATAAGTACGGCATCATGCTGTGCGCAAACTACCTTGAGAAGAGAAACATGTTAGAAGATGTCCTGGCGCACGAAATGGTGCATGCGTATGATCATCTGCGCTTTAAAACTGATTTGGGACCAGACGAAGATCTGAGGAAGGTTGCGTGCGCTGAAATCAGAGCGAGTAATCTGAGTGGGGAGTGCAGATGGGCAAACGAGTTTTTCAGGAATAAGGTAACGGCTTTTACGAATCATCATCAGGACTGCGTGAGGAGGCGTGCGGTGATTAGTGTGAAGATGAGGCCAAATTGCAAGGACGATGTGCAGGCTGTGAAGGCGGTGAATGATGTCTGGGACAGTTGCTTCAGGGATACGAGGCCGTTTGACGAGATTTACAGGTGAAGATGGCATGAAGCTGGAGTCAGAAGAGCCATCGGTGATAGGTTTGAGTAACGGCAGTCTACTGGGTAGGAACGTGACCAGGCTTGTCGAAGTGTTGTTCCCGAACCCTGTTTTCTTGTTCACCAAAACCGGAAATCTGACGCTAGTCCTTCCATCGATTCAAAAACTTTTCCATGTCGTTCGGTTGCGACTGAGCAGCCATCTGCACAGAATGTCAGCAGGTCATTCACACTGGATAGAGTCAACCTTACTGTCGCCTCCCTACTGCTCACAGAATAGGTCACCGCCTGGGTCACCGTTTGTGTTGCATCGGGAGTAGACATCCCCGACCTCAACCAGACACTGTACCCACTGGTCGGGTATTGTCTCGAAACCCCTTTAGCAGTGATCTGACTCGGTGCCTGTACCGCCATGGGCGCATATTTGATCGGTCCAGTTTGCATGGTATATGCCAGGGCGTACGACCCTGCTGCTGTCGTCGCTCCTTGTGCAGCTGCATTTGCTGCACTTACAATATTGTTCTGCGTCGCTGGTCCAGCAGTTCCTGACACTGATGCAAGGCCTGAGGTCACAGCAGCGGAGAACTGGCCTGTCATATCTGAGAGCGTAAAACGGGAGGAATAGTTGATTACTGTGCCACCCGTTGCGACGCCTATTGTGCGAAGGAAATATGCGTTTTGGGTATTGCCGCCAACAGTGAGGTCGGGGATCGTAGCGGTGTATGTCGTCGTGGAGAAATCACCTTTATCGGTAAAGGTCACGAGGGGTGTCTGTCAGCTTGTCAGTTGCATCTATGGGTAGGCTTACATAAATCTCAGCTCACAAAATCTGATGCTCCATTGCCGCCTGCACATAACTGTAGGGTATATGTAGTAAAGTCTGATATTGATGGGCTACCCGTGCCCTCGGCGAACGTAATATCTATTGTGCTTCCTGATATTACTTGGCCTGCTGATGGTGAAGAGAACAGAACGTCTGCTTGTGCAAGAGGAGTGAACAGTGTAGCAACGAATGCGATACTGGCAACGAGTCTTCGTGCCATGCTTCGACTCTCTATGAGACAGGTATTCGCAAGATTGACCGATCACAATAAAAGCTAGGTAGTACTTGAGGGCTTGTTTCGCTACCACTCAATCTGGATATTGCGATAATGTTGAGGGTTGCGGTACGTTCTGGAGCGTGATTTTTGTTTCGGAAGTGGAATCAGTCTGTGCAAGACGATGCGAATTGTGTCGTTATTGAACTCCTAACCTGCAAAAGACGAAGTGAGCAACGGCTGCGCTTCTGCAAGGTACGGTTCGAGAGCGGATGCATCCCTGAAGATCGAGCCTCACTAGCGTCAGTTGATGCCTTAACAACCCCACAAACCAAGCATAAATCACGTCACTGGAAGTTGAAGTTGAATGTTTGTCGATCGGGGCACTTGTGTATTTGTTCTACCTCTTCTTCAAGTCAACCACTGACCTCCAGAGGAGAAGATCAAGGCAGTAGAGCGAGCCTCCGACTGTGTAAGGCACGGGCGTATTATGACCATGGCGGTGTCCTCTGCGCTCACGACCACCACCGCCCTCACGAATACTATTCTCTCTGCAACACTTTCATCAGTCCAGCCGCAGTACACCCAGGAGAGGTTACAGGACACAGGCTCAGGCTGGTCATCGCCCTCATCTCTCCCAACCAAACTTCTATCTGGCAATCTGTCGACCATCGCCGTTGCTCTTCTGGTCACTCTCTCGCTCCCCGTCATCCTTCACCTCTATTTCTACACTCAATCAGCACGATCACGCGCATCTGGTACAAGCAGTGATGGCATCCCGTCCTTCCTCCTCCTCGGACCCAGCAATAGCGGTAAGACAAGCCTTGTGACCATATTACAGCGGCGAACAATAGCCCTGTCCACCTATGAGGAAGGGGACCAGAAAGACGAGAAGGATACACCAGGGGTTAGAATGAATGGGGACAACCATACTATTTCTGCATCGCCAACCAGGCTATCGCAGACAGCGACCACGATCGGCTTGCGCCTTCCGCCCGGCACCTCTCTTGGCTCTAATAAATATCGCTCGGATAACGACTTTGAGGTCACCAATGCCGACAAGACCGCAACACCGTACAAGTTGATCGACACTCCTGGTCATGGAAAGCTGCGGCTCGAACAAGCATTGAACTATATCTCTCAACCCGGCACCGGTTTACGAGGCGTAATATTCATGCTCGATTCCGCAGCTATTGAGTCCTCTGACTCACCAGTCTCGAAGGACACAGTACAATACTTGCACGACGTGTTGCTTACGTTACAAAGGCGGCCTAAGCTAGTGAAGAAGGCAAGGCCTGAAGATGTTAAAGTATTGATTGCAGCGAACAAGCAGGATTTGTTTACGGCACTGCCAGCGAACGCAATAAGAGGGAGGCTGCAGGAAGAGATTGAGCGTGTGAGAAGCAGCAAGAGGCGAGGTGTGAGTGCGGTAGATGCCAAGGACGACGATGCTGAAGACGATAGCACTACGCTAGGTGGTGGAGGAGAGGATGCGTTCACGTTCAAATTGCTTGAAGAAGATTTTGGGATAGTAGTGGATGTTGTGGGCGGCGCTGTGAAAGGTGATGAAGATGGTATGGGAGTGAAGAAATGGGAGGAGTGGATTGGGACTTGTCTGTGATCACGTCGAGTTTAGCGAGGGGCAATTGGGTGTGCGACTCGTTGACCTTTGTCAATTGATCAAGGCATGAAGTCTCGTGGTGCATATCCTTACCTTGGTGATGAAATACGTTCCAACATCAACAACCATGGTGCTTCCAAGAGTTCAAATCCATCTGTGATATCGATGGTGGACTACATCGACATTAGTAGCCTATTTTAGGTATGCTTTTATAGTTCCCTTAGCTCCCGTGTACGAAACAGTGGTGGAACTCGTGGTGAAGTCCAGAAGCGCGGGTGCTTAAAGGCTCTTGTCACATCTGACCACCAATCACATGCTAAGAGTCGGTGAGCGTCTCGATACTGGATGCCCACTTTGAACGTTGAGAAAGTGGTGTGTATCTATTTCGGAGCAGAGCAAACTTGCAGTCACTGTTAGCTATCTATGTTGTTCTGCTCATCATTATCTCTTTGCAGTAGTAACATCACTTTCTCAGCTCGCGCGAGCCAAATATAAGTCGCCCACGAAAGTCCGCCTGGAAGATACAGTACTTCCGGGTTCTGGTGTCAAACACCCCGCTACGATCATTTTTGGCTGAAGCTACAAGCCTTCACCGCTGGCGACAAACTCTAGCATACACAACCGACATCTTGTGGTCCTGACGTTTCATCGACTACAAGTCTTAGCGACCAAGAAACCCTCGACGAGCCAAGCGAGAACACGATCTTCTCCACCCTAGTTATTGAGCAGACAGCCACGTTGTTAAGAAGGACAAGCTTTCCACAAGCAGTCAGGATTCTGAGAGCGCAGAGATACGATACCCTCCGTGAGTAGAATATTCTGCCATAACAAGAATTCTTGTCGATTGAAACATCAAGAAATAAGGTAAGCGCAGGATCCCCCACATTAAGAGTAAGAGCAGGTCTGGACTTCCAACACGGAATGAACAGAGGAGTCGCACAACCTTTGGAGTTATGCAGACGGACAACGCCTGAAAGAGACACGGCTTGCAGGACTAAAATAGCTCTGTCACCAATACGTGATTGTGGAAGCGGTCACAGTGCCTTGCCAGCCATTGATCGCTTAGTCCTATACACTTATTTGTCTGGTGAGTGATGGCTAACCTTTCTTGCTTTAGGACACCAACCATCCACTTTCCGGCTCGAACCTCCTCGACAGCTTGAAGACCTCCACCGAACGCTTGAACCATTGAATCGTCACTAAAGCACAAGCAATATATTGCTTTGGACAAAGAACTAGATCGGCAGCCGCAGAAACCACCACTTGATAGATTGAGACGGTTGCCAGAACCAGGAGATTCAGTGCAGCCACTTCACAAGCTCTGACAAAAGTGCAAGCATTACTTCGGTTCTATCTCTCTGCCACGAAGCTGAAGGACATTTCGAAGTAGATAACCAGATAAGGTTATCCAGCAGAAATGACGGCGCAACCACCCGCAGGTGGGTCCAGGAAGATATCTTTCAATGTATCGGACCAATACGATATCCAGGACGTTATTGGTGAAGGCGCATACGGCGTTGTTTGGTAAGTAATAGGCAGCTGACTCAACCAGCCGAGTGCTGACAAGCAAATAGCTCGGCATTGCACAAACCCTCGAACTCTGCCATCACTAAGATACACCTCAGATGACGCGAAGCGCGCAGCCTGTGCGATCAAATTGCTTGCCATCTCTAACTGAGTATCTTGCCACTTTTCTGACACACCAAATCCTTCCTGGAAATGTTGAGCCGTGATCCACTCGCCTGGATTGTCATTGCTAGGTATTTTGAGTCTGTCTTGGCTATTTATGTCATGCCATTCATGCTTTACTGCATCTGTTGTATCGTCTTCAACAAATGTACCTTGCTTTATCGCATGATCTCGTTCCATATCAACGCCTTTAGCTCTTCCTTGCTTAGCTGCTCCTTG
>Ga0068628_1000044_pt1 | contig 23369 bp, 17 predicted proteins | sample InSIn2gowninarea_FD_77431 | JGI IMG/M metagenome (GOLD analysis project Ga0068628, IMG submission 77431) | Clean room microbial communities from NASA Spacecraft Assembly Facility at Jet Propulsion Laboratory, Pasadena, California, USA -... ... | reverse complement strand
TTTGAAAATTTTGTATAAGTGTCGCAATTTGCACAAATGTCTAATCCCCTTTCAAATGAGCCCAAATGGGCTATATATAGTTTTGGAGCAACCCTAAGTGTTGCCCTAACCCTAATTGCAAAAACTCAAGGATATCATTGTGGAGAGAACCGGCTTCCTCAGGATCTTACATTCTAGATGGCCCATGATCATGCAGTTCAAGACAACACAAAATCGGAAACCAGAGGATGTGAAATTCTATGAAGAATATTGGTTTTAACTAGGCCTGGTTAATCAAATAACCAGTCGGTTCCAAGAGGTGCAAAAGGATGTTCGGAAGCTCAATGACAAGGCAAACACTTATCTTGAGCAAATGGAGTTCCAGGTGAAGTTCCCTGATGATGACGCAGGTATCCGAGACAAAGACCTGGTGGTGGCAGAAGTGAGGCACAGTCTGATTATGACTTGAAGATATTAATACCTTTCATACTGGTAGTCACTTGGAGCATTTGCTCAAAGCTCATGCATGGGAGAGAGATATGATGAGGATCGTGGATAAGGTAGATCGCTACACGGTCACGAACCAGCCAAAGCTATTGGAGATGCTACATGGATTGGAGCGCATAGCCAAGTTCCTGGACGATGACTTTGAAGGGCGTGTAGAGGTGTTGGGCCCACCAACTGCCTAGTCACAATTTTTGCTGTTTTTTATTTAATAGATTTCATAATTATTTTTAGAGTTTTTTATTTATTTGTTAATAAATTCCCAAGTTTGTGATGAATGAGGATTTGCTCCCACAAACTTGGAACACATCTTGTAATGCCATGTGGCATATTTTTTTATTGGACCATGTTTTATTTTCTCGTAAATTGCAATTAGGGTTAGGGCAACACTTAGGGTTGCTCCAAAACTATATATAGCCCATTTGGGCTCATTTGAAAGGGGATTAGACATTTGTGCAAATTGCGACACTTATACAAAATTTTCAAACTTGCAAGTTTCCCTTTTCGCAAATTGTGATATAAATTTGAAGTAATTGAAGTGAGCATGTTCTTATTTGAGACTATGGATTTCATTGTATGTTATTTCTCCATGCTATCTTAAGTGTTTGGATCATTTTGTAAATCTTCTATAAGGTGGACAAAAGAGTGCTTGCAGATCTTTTGAAACATTTTAAGTGGTGTGTGTGGTTGTAACATTCTATAGTCTGCACATTGGATTAGTGTCTTTCGAGAGAACTTGCATATGTCGTTTAACCTAGGAACTTCATTCCATGTTTGAGTCTTACCCCATCCCATCTTACCTTTCCACCGCTTTATCTTCAAGCTCCCCTTGTCGAGGTATTCGTGTTTTTGCCTCACAAGTCGGATCACGAATGTGTGCAACCTAGATCAAACCCGTGCGAGTCCAATCTTTGAAATTCACACTAGTCGGTGAGAACATTGCCCTAGAGCCCCATTCATATATCACCGTCTCTTCACAAATCTTTTTTTTTAAATTTTTCTATTTTTTTTTTCATGGCTTTCGCAACAAACTCTTTTTATTTTCTATTTTCTTTGAGAAACAACCTTACCGGGATTAGAGACCTTTCGAGTCCTTGAATAACAAATTTCATTTGAGTTGGAAAACAACTTTAAACATCTCCACCTAGTCACCTGAGTGAATCCCTGCATCCTTCACTTTCTGACCTTTGAGGTAAACAGTCCTCATAGCGGGTAGGGGTAACGCCCTACCACTTAGATGTTGGAGTCTTTCCACTAGGCCTTGCGATACCATTTGCCAATTTGCAAGGGTAGGAAAGAAAAAGCCCCCAACAGTAGTGGTATGGTCAAAAGAAGATACATCTCCAAAATCCAAGTTCGATGTGATCATGCATTCACAAGGACTCTCACCATTCCTCTCTAAGTTGGCCGCTCCATTACAGATAAGTGGTATCCAAGTGGTCTATGAATACCAGCTAAGCTTGGTAAATTGCAGATTTTTCACTTAGTTTTCAGCCCCCAGTAGTGGTTGCATGGTTTGAAAAAGTTAGGTTTGTAACATTTTAGAATGGTGTGACCACCCTTCCTTCAACTTTCGGGACCTAAAAATTTGGCGAAGTATTCCTCAAAGTGCCCCTTGGTGGTGGTCGCATGGTTTAACAAAGTTGCATTTCTATCTTTTCGAAATGGTGCGACCACGCTCCTTTGTGTTGGATGCATGGCAAATAACTAAGGCTTGATCCCCATTGGGCCTCCTTTTTGGCATCTTAATCCTAGAAAAGGTGCTAGAAACTAGAGTAAGAAGGTTAATATCAAGGCAAATCCTTGAATACTTGATCCAGTGGAAAGACTTACCAGATGAAGACTCTACATTGGAAGGGGCCGAAATACTTGCACATCCATCACTAAATTGCTTGATGGCAAACATTTTCAAGGAGGGAGGCTTTGTAACATCCCCTTTTGAGCAAAATTGAGGATAGAATAATGATGGTCCTTTGGACCCACATTGTGAGCCCCAAAGTGGGACGTTTTCCTCCCAAGCTTAGGATGAGTTGTTTAATTATTAATTTTATGCACTTGGAGATCCTAAAGACTGATTGTGGGGATCCCAAGACTTGTATGATACCTAGGCCGCCAACGCATGGCATAGATGGACACCTATGATCCCAACGTTGCACTTGTACACTTTTGCCACACTTGGGGAAGACCTTAGACTCCCACGTTGGCCCATGATGACATATATTTGGCGTGGGTAGCCTCTAGAAGGCTAACGTTGGGTATACATGACACTTAGGTGCATTGGGGAACACATCTTACCCCACGTTTGGGCATTTGAGGGCCTCGAGGAGGCTAACGTTGGACTTGGAGGTTGTGGTTATGACTCCCAGGTGAGATCCAGATGCAGGAAGTGTTATATAAAGCATTGGAGCATCATTGTGAGGATATGTTGATTTTTGATATTAAAACTATTTCTTCTCTCCAAAGTTTCTAAAGACTTGATGGCATCAAGCACCCTTGGACGTGTAGTTCAGGGAGAGTTTAGGAGGCTTGGAGCACCTTCTAATCTGCGGTTGAGGTGGTTGTTCATGTTGTGAGGTTTTCCCTTCTTGTGGCATCCATAGCGGTCATCATCTTTGAATCCATCTAGTGGTATTCTGAAATCGCACTTGTTCTCTTCACTGGGAGCCAACCTGTGAGGAAGCCCTTCAGTGAGGCATCCATAGATCTACTAGAGTGTTGTTGTTCTGCAACATATTACTCCAATGATCAGATTTTTCACATTGTGTGCCCTAGTTGGATCCGTGGAGGCCAACGTTGAGCCCTTTTGGGCCCGGTATTGCCTTGTACTCATCATTTCTTCATTATTTGAGCATTGGCACATTGGATGACTTCACTATTGTCTCATTTTGATGTGCGGTTGATATAATCTTGCCTCTTTGAGTGTGACATCATGTTTCTTGGCTCATTTATGGTGTGTTTTGCATAATAATTGGGTGCCCTAGTGTGATGTTGGGCTTGTTGTGGTGTTTACTGGCTAAAGGAGTGAGATGATGTGATTATTGGCATATTTATTGCATGTTTGATGCCCTAGATGTGACGTCCCATTTGGACCAATGATAAAATGTACCATGGTCACTTTGTATTCTAGTGCTTGTTCATGTTCATGTTGTACTTGTGTAACTCAAGTAGGAGCTTATGGTCTACGAACCCCATTGTGAGCCCAGTAATGGGACGTCTCTCCTTGAGTAGCGATGTGTTATTGTAATGGGTTATCCTGGATTGTGGGAATCCCTAGTTAGATGTGTATCATGTATGTCCAAGGTGCACAAAGGAGCGTGCCAACGTTGGGAGGACCCCACATACCCCATGTTGGCTCAAGAGGCTTCATAAACCCCCACGTCAGCACAGGAGGCCAATTGGAGCCCATGCAAGCCTTGAGGGCCTTTATGACCCCCACGTTGGCATATTGGGCCAATGGGACCCCACGTTAGCATACTGGGCCAAGATGACCCCCACGTTGGCACTGTTGACTTGTTGACCTCAATCTTGGATTAGAGTTGGCTTGGGGTGATAACGAGGCATGACGGGTGTACATGAGAGGCTATATATTGAGGATGGAGCTGCATGATGAGGTTATCACTTATTATACACTCTCTATACCAGACCCAATTGGGCAACTAAGTCTTGACGGTGTTGAGCAATATTTCTAAACGGTGTATAGAGGAGTGGCAGGGTTGGGAGCCTGACATTCTACGGCTTAGGTGGGTCACCTATCCCATTCGGTGGAATTTCGAGGACAGGCTTCTACCTTCAGTGGTTGCCAGTATTCGAGGAGACTCCTTCGCAGGAAGGGATTCGGGTAGCTGAGGGAGTGAGTCTAATCCCATTTGTATCTTCGGCTTGTTAGGGTTTGGAACCCTGGATCTGTGGTTGTACCTCCATTTGTACCTCCATTGTCTCATATAATAATAGATGTCTCATTGTGTCTCTAATCATTGTGTTGACCCATTGTGTGCATGCATTGGCCCTTGGGGCATTGTATTGTTGTTGTTTCATTGTATGTTCCATGCGTTGTGTTATATAGGTGTTGGAAGCTTCATACTAGTGTTAAGTCAAGCTGTTTTGCATTCGTTGGTGCCATTGTGTAGTCCATTGTTGTTAGGAGGCATTCTTAGGGTTTGCAGGGTGTTTGGGGAAGCCCTAAGGGCTAATGTCAACATTGAGGGATCCTTGTTTGGTGTTGGGTGTTGTTTGGTAGACCTAGGAGGCCCACGTGGGTGTGTTGGAGGGTTTGTATGCCCTAGTGTTGAGTTGTTTTTGTTTGAGGGTAATTTTGGAACCTCACACTAGATCAGTTCGTTGCATCCATAAAGGCATAATTTGATATTTCCTGGTGATCGTTTGACTAAATTCCGTGTTGTAGAATTTTGGGATTTTACAATGGTGAACTTTGGGATACCTCCAAGTGGGAGAGGGTGGTCGTTAACCTATGTTTTAAGGCATGTGGAGTTTGTTTGTAACTTTAGATTGTCTTCTTAGACTTTACTGAAATTCCCTTAAGTTCAAGGTCATTTCAGGATTTTCAAAGAAAAGAGAATATAATGGGGAACTAGGTTTCTAAGATACAAAAAGAGACCGATCACAAGAGATGCATTGTCCAAATCCTTAGCTTTCTGGGTTTGTTAGTCTTTCATTGATTCATTCAAATCTAAACATAAATGACATAGTCCAAATTGTAATAGATAAGAGCGCATAGCGATTTGATCCTCTAGAGATCACTAGATGGAAGAAACATATGAAAAGGTGGAAACACCAACTTTGAATGAAAGCTCACTTTTAAGCGACAAAGAAAGGCATATATTTAGAGTACATTCACTTCACATGCAAGATATGAAAGAAAAACAACTTAAACACCTCAAATGATATTTAACAAATTCCTTTAAAACTCATGGTTTTCAAGAGAAAGGAATATAAGCATTCAAATCACATCATAGAATGAGAAAGCTTTCATTTTATGACATTCATAGCCCTAAAAATGAGAAATCTACTTCTTTGCATTGCTTTCGTGAAAGCTTTTTCCTCTTTGGTCCTCTTCTCTATCTTTCCTCCTCTACAAATGACCCTCAAAGGGGTATTTATAGTTTTACTAGGCACAAATGCTTAGTGTTGCCTTAATTTAGGTGTTTCCCTTATTGAAATTACATTTCATTGGTGGGGAGCAAAAACTCTTCCCCAACGGAAAATAACAAAATCTTTGGCCCGTATATTGGATCTTTGTGTCTTTGAGAGAGCAAATATATGGATCTTCGTTGATGAATTCTTCAATCCTATTTGCATCCTTGAGGGAATTTCTCACTTTAGCATCAATTAGGGCCTTTAAGATCATTCAGGTTGGTCCATGCCTTGGAAAAGGTATTCCTTACCTAGTTGCACCATTTCAGCCTCTTAAAGCTTTCAATACTTTGTTTTGTTGTGACGTAAGAGAGATGACAAGAATGGTATTGAAAATGCAAGGTTTGATTCCCTATTATATCCCTCTCATAACTCTATTGGGATGTTTTTCTTTCCACTTACGAAGACCATCTAAGTGATAATTGGGAAAGGGAATCCAACATGGGAGTGAGGTTGCGTTACTAACCTCTACTTGTAAGGACTGGTTACTCCAAGGTTTCTAGCATCATGAGATGTCTTATGTGACTATGACAATAGCTATACTTGGAATGTTCAGTGGGAAGATAGAGGCAACAACTGTTAACCACGTTTGTTGTAGCCTTGGAGTTGACTTACATCAATTGAAAGGATAAACTTTTGATGGTAAAAAAAGGAAAATAACAAAGTAAAGGTAAAGGGAAATGGGAAGTGGGGATGATGGCATACGAGGTGAATTCATGTTAAGATAAGTTCACCAATTGTGTAGTGGCTAGATAACTTTCCTCCCGGGTTAATTATGAAATGTTTACCCACTTATCCAATCCTACCACAATTGACTATGTCCAAATTGTGTGTAGAAGGAGCCTATAGCAATGTTGTCAATGAGAATAACATGGGCAACATCTCAAGCCAAATGTCATAGAAACAATTTCACTAGCATATATCCATTTACATGTGAAAGAGTGGAATGTCTATCAAATTGAAATCATACGACTTCATAGGATATTCAACCATCTTTCTAACAAGCCTACACTTGTGAGAAATGTACACAAGCCACATAATAACCATAAGCAAACACTATGTACAAGTACTCATGTCCACAATCCCATTAAATGAAACAGGTCCTGATTTGATTAAATCATGCACAACATTTGCCTACAAAAGTCACAAGGTTTTAATACAAAATTGCAATAGTGTCCCCTCTTGGGCAAATGATCATCCTCCCTACAAAATGGGCCCTCTAAGGCTATTTATAGTTTTTGGAAGAAAACCCTAACCCTAATGCAAATTCATCTAAATTAACCCTAATTAACAATGGTCCAATAAAAACATGCCACTTGGCGATAAAAAGATTAAATCTAACACTTGTGGGAGAAAATCCTCATGCATTACAAGGCTTGACTGAAATGTATAATATTTGAATTCCAAAATAGATAAATTATGCATAATAAAATAAAATTAAAAATGTTGCATCTCAAGTGCAACGCCTCCATCAACTGGTGCCCATGAGTTCGTCTTCCCCTTTCACCTCGGCAACACATAACTTGTAATCTTCACCATTCGCATGTCAAGGATGTCCTGGTTCTTGAGTGATCACCCTGTCTTGAGGATGGTATGATCGTGGGAGCATGTTATCTTCTTCAAGACTCTGCTTCTTCTGGCTCTTCTCCACCTCTTTTGTAATCCTTCTGAGTTCTTTGATATGTTCTGCCCCTATGGTCTCGATCTTGCCAATTTCCATATTTTGAGTATGGGCCTCCAAATCTTGAGATTTCTCTGAGTCTTTGTCTAGGAAGACTTTGGTGATTGACAATGTGTTATTAACCTTGAAGATGAATTTTCTTACATAGTGGGTTTCTGTGGACTCATTTTTCCCCTTCTGGCTAGGGTCTTCATGTGATTCTCTCATTAAAGCTGCGAAGTTAATATTGAACTTATTGTTTGGTGAAGCTCCTTCGTTACTCTCCACCTGTTCTAGCTCAATATTCTCCCCTTTCATCTCGGATTTTGTCTTCGTTATTTTGATCATTGATATGAAATAGTACCTCCAACACCGTAGCAGACGAAGAGGGAGGACTTTCTTAACTCACTGCAAAGACTTCAAAGAATTTACTTGCCTTGGTGCCCTAGTGAAATTACAAGGGGAGACCAAACTCGTGATGTAAAAAAAAATGAAGTCGAGCTTCCCCTTTTATAGATGTTTATCAAGGATTCTCTAGGACAAATTGGTTGAGGACCTAGGGATATGTGCCTTTATGGATGGATGCGACTTTTGAAGCAATCTTGGTGCACATTTCGATGTCAATTAGCTTCTGGAGGCATGCATAGGTGTGCAGAGGGTCAAAGGGGCTATCTTGTCTTGGATTTGTGCCAAAGAAGGCTAGGCGCAAGTTTAAAGGGGATTAAGATTCTTGTCCATGTCGGGATTTGTGCTCAAGGAGGAAGTACATGACGAGCGTAGGTTTCCAGGAGGTCAAAGGGTTTGTCTTGGTTGAGACATGCGCCTGGAAGCCTGGCACAAATATCTAGAGGGTCATCACCTTTGTCTTGATGAAGACATTCGCTGTGAGGGAGGAATATGAGCCTTGCGCAAGGTTTGGAGAAGTCAAAATGGGTGTCTCAGTTTGCATTTGTGCTAAAAGAGGAAAGAAAAGCCCAACGGAAGTCTCCTTGGAATCAACGACGATGTCTCAAGTGGGATTTGTGCCAAGGGAGGGGATTACTTGTCATTTTTCTATCTTTCAGGGACCCTGTGCAGGTGTGATGTCCCATTTGGGCCAATGATAAATTATATCATGGCCACTTTGCATTCTAGGGTATGTTCATGTTCATGTTGTACTTGTGTAACTCAAGCAAGATCTTCCAATCTGCGGACCCCACTGTGAGCCCAGTAATGGGACGTCTCTCCTTGAGTAGTGATGTGTTTGTTGTAATGGGTTATCCCGGATTGTGGGAATCCCAATGTGTCAGGTGTAGTTCATGGCTAATCCTAGCTTGTGGGAATCCGTAGGTAGATGTGTGTCATGTATATTCAAGGTGCACAAAGGAGCGTGTCAGCGTTGGGGGGGCCCCACATACCCCATGTTGGCTCAGTAGACTTCACAGACCCCCACGTTAGCCTAGGAGGTCATTTGGACCCCACATCAGCCTTGAGGGCCTTTATGACCCCCACATTGGCTTACTGAGCCAATGGGACCCCCACGTTAGCATATTGGGCCAATATGACCCCCACGTTGGCACTGTTGACTTGTTGACCCCAACGTTGGAATAGAATTGGCTTGGGGTGATAATGAGGCATAACAGGTGTACATGAGAGACTATATATTGAGGATGGAGCTCCATGATGAGGTTACTTCTTATCATATACTTTGTATACCAGACCCAATCGGGAAACCAAGTCTTGGCGGTGCTGAGCAAATATTCCTAGACGACGTCTAGAGGAGTGGCAGGGTTGGGAGCTTGACATTCTACGGCTTAGGTGGGTCACCTAGCCCATCCAATGGAATTCCAAGGACGAGCTTCTACCTTTAGTGGTTGCCTAAATTCGAGGAGACTTCTTTGCAGGAGGGGATTCGGGTTGCTAAGGAAGTTAGTCTAATCCCATTATGTGTTCGGCTTGTGAGGGTTTGGAACCCTAGATATGTGATTGTACCTCCATTTGTATCTCCATTGTACCTCCATGGTATCACATTGTCCCTCATAATAAAAGATAGCTCATTGTGTCCCTCATTGTTGTGTTGTTCCATTGTGTTCATGCGTGAGCCCTTGAGGCATATGTTTGTGTTGTGTATTCCATTGCATTGCATGCGTTGGCTCCATAACATTGTATAATCCATTCATAGATAGATACTGGTGTTGGAAGCTTCCGTTTATGTTGTTGTGGCCATATGTTGGTATTGTTGTTGCATTGTGTGCCCTAAAGGGCTAACGTTAGGTTGTGGGTGTGTGTGGAGACCTTAGGAGGCTCAAGTTTGCATTGTGGTGTGTCTGGGTGCCCTAGGGGCCCAATGTGGGGTGTTGAGGGTTGTAGAAACCCTAGTTTGGTTTGTTTTTGATTAAGGGTTAATTTGGATCCTCACAGCAGGTGTCATGAAGGTCATGAGGTTCATCTTGTTTCTTGCGCTTGGGGAACGAAGGTAGACCTAGCGCAAGTGTTTGAAGGGTCAAGAAGCTTGTCTTAGCAGGAACCTGTGCTCAGGAAAAGGAGGCAAGCTTGGCACAGGTTTGAGGGGAGTTATGATGCTTTTCCTGCTTGAGATTTGTGCCAAGGAGGAGGAGTATAGGTGCCCAACGCAAGTCTTGCTAAAGTCAAGGTGTTTGTCTTTGTCTAGGCTTGTGCCTGGACAGAGAATAGTCTTGGCTCAAATCCTCTGGGAGTCAACAATCTTGTCTTGGTTTGGGTTTGTGCTAGGAATGGATATGCTTTTAACTTGTGATATCTTTTTTATTTTCTGGAGACCTCCTCCCAATGGGGAAGGCTCTTCTAGGTTGGCGCAAGTTTGGAGGGTGTCATCACCCTTGTCTTCATCAACATCTACCCCTGGGAGGAGACTGGATTGGCGTAAAGTCTAGAGAGGTCAAGAATCGTGTCTCTTGCCAACTTTGCGCTTGGGCTCTAAGAGTGTTTCCGTGATTGGTACTTAGCCAATTTTTATTCCTGATCACATGTCTTTGCCTTTTGAGGTCCCTAGAAGGCTGGCGCAAGTCTTGGAGGGGACATGAATGTTGTCTCCTTGGGAACATGTGATCGAATGGGAATTAGCCAAATTTTTTGATTTGCATGTTCCAAAGAGTTACTTTGCCACTCTTTACTTGTCTTGAGCTCTAATATTCCTTGATTGTGAGACGTTGTCCCCTTGATCTTTCCATTCCAGTAGGTGTCTCTTTGCCAAAATTTATGGGTCCCCAAAATTCGCTAGAATTTAGGGGCATGTTGTGGAGGCCACAACAGACTCCTTGGACAGATGGCAATTCTTCATTGGTTGGCCATGGTGTTTGGTGCTTCAAGACTCAAAGAAAGTGCACATGAGGCTAGTCACATGTTTTTGGAGCCTTAAACTTTTTAACCTTCATATTTGGTGCGACCAAGGGAAAAGGAAGTGAGTAGTGTGTAAAATGGAGACCCAAGACCCCTTTTATACCCCTTTAAGCACTGCTTGGACACTTGGCATGCACCTATTGGATGAAAAATCGGCCTTGTTTCACATGAAGTGGGTGTCTAAGGCTGGGCACACCTATTTAGGCTCTTAAAACTCTTAACCTTTTGCAATGATGTGCCCATGGAGAAATGGAATGTGTAATGTGTAAATGGAGAGCTCAAATCTCCCTTTAACAGCCTTGAGGGCTGCCTTGGACACTTGACATTCATCTATTGGATGAAAATTAACCTTGCTTTGCATGATATGGGGGTTTAGGGTTGGACGCACCATTTCAACCTCTTAAAACGTTTAACTTCTTGATTTTGTGCATTCAAGTACAAGTGTCAAGGGTGATGTGTAGAATGGGTGGCTTGAACCCCCTTTTATATCCTTTTATGCCCACTTTGGACACATGTTGGCCCCTTATTAGTTGTTAGGTCGGCCTGTGCGAGGTCATGACTTGGTGTGCTCAAGGGGAACTCACACCTCTTGGGCCTCTTAAGGTTGGGGTCCGAAAAGCCACGCGAAGAAAGTGAAAAAGAAAAGGAAAATAGGAAGGAAGATTGGAGATGGCTTGAGGCATGTGAATTCAGCCCTCTTATATCAAACCCCACCGACAAGTATAGTGTCCAAATGCCGAGCTGCGCCAGGTTTGTTATGAGTTCCACGCATCCACCTATCCTCTCATACTAGCCAACAACTTGAATGGTCTAAAGGAAGGATATATCCTCTCACACTAGCCAACAACACGAATGGTCTAGAGGAGGGAGCAAGCGTCTAAAGGTATAAGGGTGTTTATTGTGACAAGGATGACACTTTCAATGTGTGGATGAAGTTCTCATGTTAAACGTCATAGGGGAACATACTTCAGAATTATACAAGTCTAATTGCATACCATGAGCAATCATTAACTATGCATTACATTCAACACTTCAAAAGAATAATCAACCACTCTTTCACCCACCTCGCAAGAGGTTTGCAAAATGTACCAAGTGTCTAAGTAACACACACCAATGATAACATTATATGCCAAAGCTCATAGTTACATAGAAATGGAGTTGTGGAATTTCATTCAAAAGATCATGCCACATTCACAATAGACAAGTATTTGATTGAAAGAATTACTCTACTCATCCAATTGCCAATGTTCATGTCCAAAATCCAAAATTCCATCCCCTTACAAATGAGCCCTCTAGGGCTACTTATTGTTTTTGCAAGGAAACCCTAACCCTAATGCAAATTCAAATAATATTCACCTGAATAAACCCTAATTAACAACAATCCAATAAAAACACACCACATGGTGCTACAAGATTGCGTCCAACACTTGTGGGAGCAAATCCTCATTCGTCACAAGGCTTTAACAAAGATATATTAAAATTTGTAGTCCAAGATAATTAAATTATGCATTAAATAAAATTAAGAAAATATTGCATCCAATATGCAATGGCTTTCATCAATTGGCATCCACGAGTTCATCTGCTACTCTCTCCTTTGCAACACTTGATTCAAAATCTTCACCAATCGCTTGTTCTAGAGGTTCTCATTCTTGAACTTTCCTTTGAACTTGAAATTGCACTTGGAAGCCTGGCGCAGGTATTTGGAGGGTCATAATGCTTGTCTTGGTTACGATCTGTGCTGAAGATGTGACTTCATGGCTAGAGTAGGTTTCCAGGAAGACAAGATGGGTGTCTTGAGCTGGATTTGCGCCAATCAGGAGTGAGGACAAGCCTAGCACAAGTTTTCTTAGTGTCAACAATTTTGTATGTGTTCGAACTTGCACCAAAGAGAGATAACTAGGTATGGCACACATCTCTGGGAGGTCAAAGCTCTTATCTTGTTCTGGACTTGCACTAGGAATGAATATGCTCCTAACTTGTGATTTTTCCTCTCTTTTAGGGACTTAATGCTGATGATGAAGACCATACAAGGCTGGCGCAAGTCTTGAAGAGGTCAAGGAGCTTGTCTTGGCAAGGACTTGCACTTGCGCCCAGGAAGAGGAGGAAAGCTTGGCACAAGTGCGAGGGGAGTCATGATGTTTTTCTTGATGCCCACATACTCCCAAAATTATGAATATAAACGCAACGCAAGTCTCCCTGGGGTCAAGGATGTTGTCTTCTGTGGTATTTAGCCAATTTTGCTTCCTTGATCGTTTGTATTGGTCATTTGAGGTCCCTGGAAAGCTGTCACAAATCTTGGAGGGGACATGGATATTGTCTCCCCGAGAGGATGCTCCTGAATGGGACTTAGCCAAATTTGTCCTCATTGTTTGAAATTGTCCTCTGAAACTCTTACGAGGCTAGCGCAAGTCCAAGTAGAGACATGAAGGTTGTCTTGGGTCACACTTGTGCCATGGAGGTATGCATTATCTGGATGCACATCCTAGATGAGACAAGATGTTTGTCTCCTGTCACACTTGCGCTGGGCTATAGGAGGGGTTTTCATGCCTGGTACTTAGTCAATTTCCACCCTTTTCGCTAATATGAGTCTCTGAGATGCTGGCGCAAGTCTTGCAGGGGTCAAAGTGGATGTCTTGGGGTTAAGGAGTTTGTCTCCCGTCCGACATGCGCCAAGGCATAAAGGTGTTCCAGACTTAGCCAAATTTGTCCTCGGCTGCTTGAGATGATCATCTCAAGCTCTAGAAGTTTGGCACAAGTCTTGGGGGAGACAAGGAGGTTGTCTCCTTGAGGATGTGCGCTCAAGGAGGACTTAGTCAAAATCTTGCTCTGTTGCTACCAAAAATTCAATTTTTGTTCATTTTAACCAATTTTGGTCTCCAACATCTCCTAATCTCAAGACACCATCAACTCGGTCACTTCTCCTAGATGACTCCTTAGTGCCAAATTTTGTGGGTCCCCAAATTTGCTAAATATTTGGGGCGTGTTGTAGAAGCCACAAGATGATCCTTGAAAGTGTTTGTGGCTTGGATCTTGGCAATTTTTACTTTTCCAGTCTCCGTTCCCTTTGAAGTATCCTTCATTCCATGCCTCTAAGGCGGTTTTCTCCACTGCTCTATCCAAAGGATGGCCCCCAAAATTTTGAAATTTAGGGGTGTGTTGCGCAGCACAACAAGTTCTATCCCCAATACTATTGCTTTTGGTAACAATGATAGAGGGTTACCCTTCACTTCGGGAGAAAGTAATAAAAATCTGTAGAATTCCAAGATAGTTATTGGTCCAGGGCTACCTAGAGTTACCTTCTTATAGAGGGAGGCAACACAATTAGGGGATGAGGTGGCAGAGCAGTAGGATGATAATGTGACACCTCTCCATGTGAAGAATACAATATAGAGTTAGGAATTTCAAGCTGACATTTCTTTCTTAAATTTTTGTACCTCTAAGACAAAAATGAAACCTAAGAATTAGAGAAGACCAAATCAGAACTATACAAAACATATTGAGAAAACTCTTAATTCCTTCGTTTGATGGGTCCAATAAATATTCAGCTCGTATTTGGATTAATATGTATGAGGAGGCGACAATTAAGTTTGCTACCCTTCACCTAGGAGGAGTTGCTCACTAGTGGTGGTACCATAGTTTGATTACTCAAAGGCACAACCTTGTTCAGAAATCCAATGATTATAGACAAAGATTGTTGTACTGCTTTGAGTGGAAGAATCAGAATACTCATGGAAAAGGAGAGAAAGGACCTGAAATATTTGATGTTTAAAAGATGCTCATCAATACAAGACAAGTGATCTCGATTTTTTTCAAATGTGAAGGGAGTCTTCTTCAGTTTGAAGTCTACGAAGTTGGATTTGATAAAAATGATCTTCAAGGTCTCGAAAAACCTTTATTTTTCAAGATTCTAAACTTTTCTTGAGCCAAATTGAGCAAAAATTACCTATTCTATTGGATACTTCTAAGTACATGCATTTGAATATGTTTGGTCATTTTTATATAGAGCATTGTTTGGAATGCATTTATGAAGAACTGTTGAATTTTTCTCCTACATAAAAGGGAATACCACTAGAGATTGATACTTCATCTGCATACCCCAATAGCACTAAGGATATTTTAGGTCCTACTAAAGAGGAATTGGCCACTACAACAAAAGTGTATATCTTTTGAGGTTTTGGACATACTTGATAGAAATCACAAACGAACTTTTGAAATGTTTTTAGATTTGATGGAATCAATACATGTTCCTATTGAAGAATCAACCAAGTCAATCAAAGAATTGTAGAGCTCTTTGATGAACTAGTTGTTGTACCTGAGCTAACCTGAACTATGTTCGTTAAGTGATATGAAATGAATGACTTTTTTTATTAGCAAGGATGCATGGGGCATTGTTGGTAGTGGGTATGTTGAACCAAAAGATTGGAACAATCTCTAAGACGATGAGAAGGCGACCAAGAAGAAGGATGCATTTGCTTTTTTTTACATCTTATAAACATTGGATGAATGTTTATATCCAAAATTTTATGAGACCTCTAAAGCCAAGGAGTTTTCAATGCAATAAAGATATCATTTGAAGGATCTTCCCAAGTGAATATTATCAAATTGCAAACTTTGAAAAGGATGCATGGGGCATTGTGGGTATGTTGAACTGTGAACTTGAAGATTGCAAAAATTTCAACGATGATGAGGAGGCCAAGAAGAATGCCCTTTGTTTCACATTCGATCAACATTTGATGAATGTTTATATCCAAGGATTGATGGGACATTTGATGTTGAGGAGCTTTTGATACAATAAATATAGCATTTGAAGGATCTTCTAAAGAGAATATTATTGAATTGCAAACTTTGAAAATGAAATTTGAGAATTTGAAGATGAGAGATAATAAGGGTGTTGTATAATTTTGTGTAAGTGTAATCGATATATTATACAAAATGAGCATCTTTGTGGGTAAATATAAATAGTTGTGTTTATGTAGAAGGTGTTGAGGTCATTAACACCAAGGTGGACTTACGTGGTTGTCATCATAAAGGACAACAAAGTTTTGTCCAATATTAAATTTGATAAATTGTAGGTTCACATCTATCTCATGATGACATAGTAAGTAGCAATGAAGGTTGAGGATTGGAGCATGCACTCACTTCAAGGTTCCTACCAAATTTCTTAGTCCCAAGGCCAAAAGGGACAAGGAAAGAAAGAAAATCAAGGTACAAAGAAGGTTGATATGAAGGAAAAACAATGCAACTAGTGCAAAATATGTGGCAATTACAAGAATGATTGTAAAATCAAAATTGCAATTTTAAAGAAGAAAATAAATTTTTACCAATAGAAGATCATGGTTTTTTCTTGTGACATGGCTGAAAGTTAAACACAAGAAGAGTGTATTTGGATAAAAGCTTCAGGAGCTAGGAAGAAATTGTTAACAATGAAGCATTGGAGATGGTAAGGGATCCTTGCAAATTGATACAAAGGAAGTAAAGACAATATGCAACGCACATCCCATGCTTTCAATTTGAAACACGTTTCATTGATTATTGAACAATTTGTGGAGAGAATACAAAGTTGCCTTTGATAAAAGGGAATGTAGAATCTATGAAAATGGAAATGGAGATTGTGTTGTGATTGTTTTACTCATGTAATGCGTTGTGGTTGAAGTCTAGAGCTGGTTTTGGTACCATAGGTGTTAATATTCAATTATTTGTAGGCTAGTACAAACTCAATGTGTTTGGTAAGTCTTCTTCCTCCATTACTTAAATTGAGAGTTGCAATTGGAATATTTGGGTTTGTTTGTTGAAGAATAGGTAGGCATTTGATACTTTCAAAACATCCAAACCTTTAGTTGAGAAGGAAAGTGGAAGCTCCATCAAGATCTCTAGAATAGATAATAAAGGTGAAAGAAGTTCGAACATATTTGTGACAAACATAGGATAAGGAGGTAAATAGCGAAACCTATATTAAGCGAAAGTAAGTAGTTAAAAGGAAGAACTGAAGCATAGTGGAGATGCCAAGGAGCATGTTGCAATTGCGTCAGTTGTAGTTAAGAACAAAAATCCACATGAGACCTCAATATAATTGCCCATATATATGTAATTGCACTGGCTATAATATTATCACATGGATAGTTAGCTATTGAACATAGATATTAGTGCATTAGCAAGATTGTATATGAATAGGAGTATGGCTTAGACTCATAATCATCTTGTGAGAATTTAAATCTTAATCAATATGTTTAGAAACTTTGAAGATCTATCCCTAGAGGTGGAAATAACTCCTTTGGATTTCTTCATTCCAATTCATTGCGAACTTATGTCATTCAAATATTTAGGATTTTGCAGGTGCCCATGGTGTTCAGTTGTTAATTGCTTGATTATATTTTTGTGTTGTTATTGGTTACTGCTATTGTGTTGCATTTGGATTTCACATGCAATATCTATCATTTTTATTTATGGAATTATAATAAATTGTGCTAGAGCAATTATCTTGTCCATCCTTGGACTTAAGGAGAACAATTTTGGGAGCATTACCATGTTGTGAACATGCCAAATTTCAAATCTAGTAAATCATCATGCAAACTTTTTTTTAATTTTTGACCCTTTACTTTTAAACTCTATTGAATTAGTAATTAAACAAAGAAAGAAAACATGCATTGGATTAGTAATTGGGCCCAAATATACCCCATTAATATTCCTATACCCTTAGATTCATCTTGTGGAGACAATCACAAAAAAATTTATATTTGACATCTCCCTAGGTAGACTTCTTGTACTCCCTCTAGACCTAGATCAACTCCATCAAGAAAACTATCCTGTTGGTTTCAACTTGTTGATGTGATTGCAATGGCCTATATCTTCAATAATACCCTCGGTTATCTTAAACCTAATATATATAATGATGAGAAGGTATCTCCTAAAGGAACCATATTGGGTAAGATGACTTATTACACATTTGTTTTAAACGAGAAATTAATGATGAGGAGAAGCAACACCCCAAAACATTACGACATTCCTTAGCTATAATCAACTCCAAAATTTTGATTGATGGACACCAACAAGCATTGAAGGATAGGGGAATTTTTGAAGGGAAAAATAGAACCCATAGCAATGCGAAGGCCTCCAACTACAATGAAATCTAAAAATTGTAATGAACCAAGGATTGAAGGAACCAAGAATGGAATCTATACTGTATGATTGGTGAAAAGAAAATATCATAATGGAAGTGGACTAGGAAAGATATGGCTAAAGAAGAATGAAAGAACTAGTTAGCAAGAAAATTGTTGAAAGCATTGGCACTGACAATAGAGATAGAAAGAGTGCCGGCAATACATAGGATAATGGAGATGACAATGCAAATCACATTGAGTCAACTTATCGATTTCTTTTTTGATGGGAAGACCACCAAGAGAAGAGCATGAATGCTCATAATAGGAAGAGACCAATAAGAAAAATTCAAGACTCATCGAAAAAAGAACTTCTCAACATGCCAATACATTGAAAAATATAACATTTGCATCGATGAATTTGATTGTGAAAATAATGATCAAGATGGTTCGGTGATCAACTAAAATATTCCACCATAAAGGTTTCAACATGTGTCGGAAATGGGGGAGGGGCGGGAACGCGTTCCCAAGAACAGGAACGACTAAGGTCATTTTTAGGGAGCGCCTCGGAAACGGCAGCGGGAGCGACTATTGTAATACTAGTAAAATATCCTGAAATTTTTATATTTTTTAAATGTGATTGTTTTTAATTTATTATTATTATAATATTATCAATTCAATCATATGAAACATTGAAACATAATATCAAAATGAGCCATAATCAATGATCATAATGCCATAATATCATTAAATTAGAAATATGAATCAGTCTAGTACATTGTATTTTTTCTCCTCCTCACTGTTGTTCTTTGCTCCTCAAGGCTGCACACTAATGAAATGAGTATGTTTTGCAATTAGGAGTATGTTTGTGTTTTTAGGGTTTACAAGGGTGAGGGCATGCGTGAGATACTAATGAAATGAGTATGTTTTGCAATTAGGAGTATGTTTGTGTTTTTAGGGTTTACAAGGGTGAGGGCATGTGTGAGATCCACGCCATGCCTCTTTTTTAAATTTAAGTTTGAGTGCTAGCCGCTCCTTGACTGCTCCCGGGAGCATTTGGCCACTCTGCAGACGTTCCCTTTTCCCGAAACGTATCAGGAACGTCTGGGACAAGGCGGGAGACGTTTCGAAGACGTCTCCCAGCCGCTCCCCATATCAGGAACGTCTGGGAGATGTTCCCGCATGTGTTCCCCTGCTCCCGAATGCCGAAATCAACTAAGTGGTGTAGTAGAGGTAGTAACTATTAACTCACGTTTTTTATAGGGACTGAGGTGTCTATCTTGCAATAGTTCGAAAGTTGATATGGATTTTAAAGAAAATAAAAATAAAGAAAAGAAAAGGGCGAATGAGGCGAATACTTGGTCGGATTTCGAAATGATTATCACAATGCTAGCATTGTCTAAACTTTCTTTCTTTAGGATCGGTCAAGAGGTCTTGTTCAATTCATCCAAATTTGAAAGCAAATGACTATTGTCCAATTGTTTCAAAGAGGAGCGGAAAGCAAAGCTGATTGTTGAAACAATCAAAGAAACTTAGAGTGGATCACAAGGACGGACAGGTTTTGAACAAGAAGTCTAGTTTGATATCATAAAAGAAAGGCAATTTAGAATACAAAGCATTTATACATGAAAGCAATTGATTAGCAACAATTTGGGACAATTCAAACACTTTGGAAAAGTTTGCAAGAGATTCTCTTAAAAGTCGTGAGCTCTCAAGGAGATGGCATGAAAATATTTGAATTACAACAAATTGCTCTCAAAAGGTCAATCCACAACTCCGATTGATGATAACACACTTAGAATCAATTTTCATCCATTTGTATTACTTTACAAAAGAGTTATGCACATGTACATCAATTTGCTCCTCAATTACAAAATTTTTCAGTTTTCATGAAAATTGGCCTTTTCCTTCACTTGAACATTCTCTCTAAAAATGAGACCCCCTATGGTCTATTTATAGACTTTTGGAGCTCACTTTTGGTGTTGCCCTAACCCTAATCTAGGCTAATTGAAATGCAAATTGAAACGAAATTACATTTAAAGTGGTAGGAGAATATGTTCTTGCTTTCAAACACTTTTAGTGTCTATACATGAAAATTGATCCTTTTACAAAGGATCTTGCGGATCTGGAGCCAGCTTTGGATCTTCTTCAGCATCTTTGAGTACCCTTTTCGCTGAAATATGGATTCCACCATTGATTTGAGCGATCTTGGCAAGCTTTCAGAGATTTTATGAAAAATGGATTTTTTTGGTCTAGAGTTTGAAAAAGATAGGGGGGTCCGAAATTTATAAAAAAATTTAAAAAGTGTCTGGAAGGATTTTAAATGGCCATGAATGGATTGGTTATGGATCTTGGAGGTGTTTAAGATCAATTTGGAGGTTTTTGGAGCTTGCGAGCAAGATTTGGGTTTTTGAGCAATTTTGGAAAAATTTGGCTTAAGTGACCAAAAATGGTGCTCAAAGTGCTTTTGGTGCTTTAAGTGATTGAATTGCTCATTTTTGATCAATTTCAACATACACTATTCTCAATATAATGCAAATGGGTACTCAAATCCGATTTGAAAATCATTTTTTAGCTTGGTGCATTTTGCATGCTCCGTAGTGTTTGAAGTCACAAAACCCCTCCATCTGTGCGCCTAGCCTTCTAGCTTGTGCAAATCTTGTCCATTTTCCTTTCTTTTTGGACCAAGGTGTGTAGAATCCAAAGGGGTATGTGTGTATAAAATCTTGTGAATTTTGAAATTTTGACCTAAACCTATGAATTACACTACTAGATGCTTTTTTTTGGGTTTGATGTCATCAAAATTTAATATTGCTTAGAATCACCTTCTCCATGCATCCCCATGTTCAAAATTTCATTTTTGTCAAAAATCAACTTCATCATTGGAGGTAGGCGCCAAAATTCACCCCTTTGATGTCATCAAAGGCATGCAAATCCCTGCCTTTTTGGTGTCCAAACTTGTTCAAAATAAAAAATTTCAAAGTTTAAATGTTCTTGGAATCAGCTTCTCCATGCAATGATGTGCTCAAAATTGATTTTCTTGAAAATTTACTTCTGTCCTTGATCTAGGCGCTGAAATTCACCCCTTTGAGTTCATCAAAGGGGTGCAAAACCCCTCCTAAATTTTTGTGGTGCAAAACTTGATCAAAATAAAAAATTTCAAGTATTAAATGTGCTTGAAATGGCCTTTTCCATGCATCTATGCCCTCAAAATTTTGGTTTTCTTGAAAAATCAATTTACCATCTCATGGTAGGAGCTGATTTTCACCCCTTTGAGTTCATCAAAGGGGTGCAAAACCCCTCCTAGATGCCATTTTTGCATGCTTGGTCGAAATCCAAAAATTGCGAAGTCTAAACTTGCATGGAATGATGTCCTCTACTAGCCTATGCTCTCTGATTTCAACTATGACAAACTTTGAAAAATGACCCCATCTCCATTGGCCTCATTCTAGACCTAAAAATCCATGTTCTGATGAAATCTCTAAGATCCTAGCTCCTTGGTTGCAAAATTGGTGACTCGTACTTTGATACTGTTCAAGGTCTTTGTTGCATGATCTCTGTGAATCGCTCCCTGATATCATGTTTGCACTCTTCAGAATAAACTATCCATTGCCAAAAGCCAATCTCAAGGCAATGCACCTCATTGCCTTTGCAAAAATAGGGTCCCCAAAATCTTGTATTTTGGGGTGTGTATGTTGTGCGGGTACAACAAGAGGTAAATAAATATTGATTAAAGGAATTGTGGCACAGCCTTGCAACCAATGGGCTGACATCAATTGCAAAAGCTTATCAAGAAAGGATAGAGATTGGTAGTTACACAATTTTTCACTATAGGAGGTCATACAAAAAGAGCAAGAGCTACCACAGGAATTCCATAAAAATATATTGAAACATGAAAGATCATGCAAGGTTGACCATCGTGACGAGCTTATGATCATGCCATCAACATAGAGCTAGGATGTAAAACCTCTAACATCAGGTCATACAAGTATACTTTCGGTTAGAAATAGAGCTCAAGTAGTTAGTGCAAGAGTTTTTGGACCATGATGTATCATTCGACTAAGCAATAATATTTTTTCTTCACTAGTTTTCATGGTTCAAAACAAGGATGCTTCATGGATATGCATGGATTACCAACCCAAAATTTGCAATGAAACAATATTAGCTAATAAGATATATACTCCAAATGGCAATTATATATTTATAGAAGATTAACATGAGTAAATGAAACTAGTGATGCTGTGGTGTTCCTTTTATTTTTTCTAGCAAACCTTCAACATAAAAATGCAGAAATAAATTGCAGCAATAAAACAACTCAGAAATTACTCAGAAATGATGCCAAAAATGAGAAGAAATCAGCCAATATCATATATTAAATATTGGCAAACCAATTCAACAGCTGGAATATGCAAACACTCCTCAAAACTGACCCCAACTACAAGTGTAGGGTTTGGGGCTGCCAACAGATCTGAAACACATGTCACAAATGCTCCCAAAAATGCCACGAACCACTCACATATACCTCTTTTTGTATTTTTGATATTTTGGGGGAATCACACCTTCAATGAAATTGCCAAAATCCCAATCATGCACCTTCAATGCACTTTGGGGCTGAGCAAGACCTTTAATCTTCACTCAAGGAAACACTAGGGTTTCAATATCAAATTCAGATATCATAAACAACATGCCCAAAATGGGACGTTGCATCTTCTTATATAGACTCCAACCCTAATCTTGCATTGACCCCTCTAAGCTAATCTAAGCCATTGATTGGCTTTATTACAAATAAAAGTACTTAAAATAACATTAGAATAACATAAAAGCTTATTATAATCCAATGTTGCACTTTTAAGTAGAAATCCTTTAAGTTGAGTGGATTTTCGTGTGTGGGCGCAATATGGAAAACTGGTCCCACTGGCAAAATTCAAGTAGCCATAACTCCTTCGTTTCTTGTCCAAAAGAGGTCGTGTGACCACTTAAAACAAATGCCACGAGATGCTCTATCCAATTCTGAAGGTGCAACGACCATATCTAACTTGTAGAAGAAGAGATTTGTGGAAAATCCCATATACAAGATATTCTCAAAAATGGGGTCATTACATGTTCGCCCTTCTCAAATTGCTTGTCCTCAAGCAATCCCAACACCAACTCTACCCTGCTCAAACAAATTTAAATCATCTATGATACCAGGATCCCAAACAATTTTACCAAAGAGAACGTTACCAAAACTATCCCAAATCCGTCTCAATCCTACATTGCTTGATACATGAATTATTGGACTTCATATGTGACTTTGAAGATGGTAACAACATGACTGCTGTAATTCCATTATTTAGTTCTTATTTCATTGGCACATTCGCTACTACTGCTGATTTTATCATTTTTATGCATAGTACAACTATGGGAAACAATGAAGGAATGTTTTAGATATTTTTGGGAGGTTTCAACAATCTTCATTCACTGTTGTATTGAAGAAATCAGACCTGGTTCATATTCAGTTTTGGCTGGCCTACATTAAATCAAACTTACCTTCACTCAGTTTTGAGGCATATGGAGGCTTGAGACGGATTTGGGATAGTTTTGGTAACGTTCTCTTTGGTAAAATTGTTTGGGATCCTGGTATC
>Ga0068628_1000043_pt1 | contig 23574 bp, 20 predicted proteins | sample InSIn2gowninarea_FD_77431 | JGI IMG/M metagenome (GOLD analysis project Ga0068628, IMG submission 77431) | Clean room microbial communities from NASA Spacecraft Assembly Facility at Jet Propulsion Laboratory, Pasadena, California, USA -... ... | reverse complement strand
GATTGGCGAAAAATTGGCGCAGTAGCTTCAAGTTCAATCGCCCGACCAACTAAAACCACTGGTTGCTTAGACCAAACTGGGGCAAGACTTTGGGCCACTTGTAAGGGGGCAGAGTGTAGAGAAAATAAGCCGAGCGGACGCACCACGCGAGCATAAAGTAATTGGTTACTTGCTTGTAAACTTTGTTCAAACGTTGCCCAAACTGGAGGTAAACCATAGCTTTCTAAGCTTTGATACAAACTAACTAATATCTCCCGCTCGCTGGGGGAAATTAAATAACACTCGTAAGGATTTAAGGGGCGTTGAAAGATAGATTTAGCAATTTGCACTCTATAAGTGCGGATAGCTTCGCTTTGCCAAGGACAATCTAAAATTAATTCGTCCCAGTTTTGGGAATCGATGTTTAGGGTTAATTGCTGGCGAGTCCAATCCTCTAAATCGTCCGCACCATCAATAATTGTGGGAATGCCAGGGGGAAAGGGCGATCGCTCATTTAACTGTCCTCTCAGCCAATTAGCGGGGGAGGTAAGGAATAATCCTTGAAAATTGTCCTCCGGGAAAACTTCGCCTGTACGGATAGCTTTATTTGCCCCTAACCACTCTTGCAATCGAGGAATTTCTACTTCTTTGATGCGCTGCTGGATTTTTTCTTCAGCAACTAAAACTATCGGCTGATGCCACATCAAGGCGGGTGCGAGGTAACTAAGACGATAACGCCCCTGATAACCACTAGCTGCGCCGACTTGCATTAAAGCACTGCGTCCGACGCGCAAAGCCCTAGCTACTAAACGCGCCATAGTTAAATGATGCGACCAAGAAGGCGAAGAATGCGATCGCAAAAAATTATGTAATGAATAATGGACTTCTGCTTCAATCACAAATTCCGTCTCATAAACAGCTAGGTTTTGCTTCTTCTCGCATCGCCAGTTCTATTATTGTATGAAAGTCAAAACAGAAATAAGCTTTATCTTCTATGCCAACCTATACAGGAATTTCTAGCGAAGCTTTTCGCCATCCCCTCGACCGTCAAGCAGAGCAGAGTTTACGCAGTTTACCCGGATTTGATTTGGTTGCGGGTAAATTTGTCGAACTTGTCTACGAACGTCCGCAATTTGTCTATCATATGGGCAATAGCATTCAAGTCGGGCCGCGCCAATACTCTAGCGTTTACCAAATGTTCCGCGAGTGCGTGAGAGACTTGGATATTTCCCCCGAACCAAATTTATTTGTCTCTCAAGCTCCTTTAGTCAACGCCTACGCTCTTGGACAAGAGTATCCTTATGTAGTTTTAAATACTGCATTATTAGATTTACTGAGTGAAGCAGAGTTAAAAACCGTTATTGCTCACGAATTAGGTCATTTAAAATGCGGTCATACTTTGCTAATTCAAATGGCAATTTGGGCAATTACCACCGCCTCTTTTATCGGTCAACGAACCTTTGGTTTAGGTAATCTGCTAGGTACGGGATTAATATATGCTTTTCATGAATGGCAACGTAAAGCCGAATTATCCGCCGATAGAGCCGCTTTATTGGTTATGGACGAGCTAAACCCTGTGATGAATAGCATGATGAGGCTGGCGGGTGGTAGTAGCAAGTACGCCAACGAATGTAGCTTAGATGAATTTATCCGTCAATCTGAGAAATATCAAAACTTAGATAGCGATAGTTTGAACCAAGTTTACAAATTTATCCTTTATAATAATTTCTCTCAAGGTGTGTTTATGACGCATCCTTTTACCGTCGAACGTCTAACTTTTATTCAAGAATGGGCAAATTCAGCAGAGTATGGGCAAATACGTCAAGGACATTATCAAAGGTCATCTGCTGTTAATGTAGAATCAACCGCCCCCAATGACCAAGTAGAAGTATTGCGTAAAGAAATTGAAGACTTGCAAGCAGAAATTGAAGAAATCAAGAAGTCGCAATCTGACCAGTAAACAAGCTAATTATCTAGATTAAACAACCTATTAACCTATGTCTTCCGACCAATCCCAACCTCAAAGTAGCTCAAATCTAGATGAACTTCGTGCTGCCAGACTAGAAAAAGTCGCTCAACTCCAACAAGCGGGGATAAATCCTTATGCTTATAGCTGGGAATCAACCCACCATGCAGCGCAACTCCAACAAATGTATGCAGACTTGGCAAGTGGGGAAGAAGTAGATGTTAATGTAGCGATTGCAGGCAGAATATTAGCAAGGCGTGTTTTTGGTAAGTTGGCTTTTTTTGCTTTGCAAGATGAAACCGGGACTATTCAACTGTATTTAGACAAAAACCGTATCTCCCAAAGCATGGCAGATATAGATGTCAATGCTTTTAACCACATCAAGCAGCTAACCGATGTAGGAGATATTATCGGCGTTAAAGGCACAATTAAGCGCACGGAAAAAGGGGAATTATCGGTTTATGTTAACCAATACACTGTCCTTACTAAGTCGCTTTTACCATTACCCGACAAATGGCACGGATTGACGGATACTGAAAAGCGTTATCGCCAACGGTATGTAGATTTAATCGTCAATCCCCAAGTGCGGCAAACTTTTCGCCGCCGCGCCCAAATAACGGCAGCATTGCGACGATATTTGGACAATTTGGGTTTTATTGAAATTGAAACCCCCGTACTGCAATCGGAAGCTGGGGGAGCGGATGCGCGTCCATTTACCACCTATCACAACACTCTAGAAATGGAGTTGTATCTGCGGATTGCTACAGAGTTGCATCTAAAGCGGTTAATTGTCGGCGGATTTGAAAAAGTCTTTGAATTAGGGAGAGTTTTTCGCAACGAAGGTATTTCTACTAGGCATAATCCTGAATTTACAACCATTGAACTATATCAGGCTTATGCAGACTACTTTGATATGATGGCACTAACCGAAAATGCGATCGCAACTGTCACTAAAGAAGTATTAGGTACATTGCAAATAACTTATCAAGGTCAAGAAATAGACTTTAGTTTGCCTTGGCGCAGAGTCACCATGCACCAAGCAGTACAAGACGCGACAGGACTAGATTTTAATACTTTTTCTACCTTCGCTGAAGCAAAAGCCGCAACAGAAAAGGCAGGAATTGCAGTTTCCCCCGAAGTAAATTCAATAGGACGCTTGCTAAACGAAGTCTTTGAGGAAAAGGTTGAGACAACTTTAATTCAACCTACCTTTATCATGGATTATCCCGTCGAAATTTCGCCTTTGGCTAAACCTCACCGTTCGCAACCCGGCTTAGTAGAACGTTTTGAGTTATTTATAGTAGGTAGAGAAACAGCTAATAGTTTCTCTGAGCTTACCGACCCCATCGATCAACGTCAACGCCTAGAAGCTCAAGCAGAGCGCAAAGCCGAGGGAGACTTGGAAGCGCACGGAGTAGACGAAGACTTTTTAACCGCCTTAGAATACGGAATGCCACCTACAGGAGGTTTGGGAATAGGGATCGATCGCTTGGTAATGGTATTAACAGATTGTGCCAGTATTCGAGATGCGATCGCTTTTCCGTTGTTAAAAAGTTCTAGCAGCTTTGTTAAAGAGCATAACTACGACGCTGCAACGCAAATATTAACTATAAAGTTCAATAATGGCAGCATTTACAAGTATCAAGATGTTCCAGCAAGTATTGCTCAAGGATTAGAAACAGCAATATCAGCAGGGCAATACTTTAACGAAAGTATTAAAGATAAATATGCTTTTGACCAAGTACGTTTAAGTAGTGGTTAGTTTGGGATGTGTGATCGGGCTTAGATTATCCAGTTGACTGCATAAAAATTTTTAACAGACTAGATATATAGAAATGTATGACTTTAGAAGGCGATTTTTCTTCAGAAGCTTACGTAAAGCTAAGTGATAATATTTACATTGTTTTAAAGAGCTATTTTGCTGCCAACAAACGTCTTTTGTTTCATAATTCTTTTTCTCAATGGACTTTGTCGCTTCTATCACTGGGCTTAATTGTGATTCCACTTCTCACAATTACAAAGATACCACTTCGCTTTCAGCAGAACGTTATAGATTTTGCATCTGTAAGTTTAGCTGTAGCTGTACTAATGTTTTCTCTTTTGATTGGGGCAAGTAATTATTCATTGCGTGGAGAGAAAATGTATCAGGCTGGACTTGAACTTAATGAATTAAATCGAGATATGAAAGTCTTTAAAGGTAATGCTGACTGCATGAAGCATTACTGTGAATTTAATAGGCGGTATAGTGACATTCTTAAGCGATATGAAAATGTGGATGATATCGATCATGTAAAAGGTGAGATAAGTAGAATTCGTAATAAGCCAGTACCCTGTAAACTTCAAATCAATTACTATTTTCTACTAGGACGTGAAATTTTAATCTATGTTGTTGCGCTTATTCTTGAGTTTGGGTTTATTGGTTTGCTTGTAACTAAAAATGTTTAGTAGTCCCATACACTAGCACAAAAATACTAGATAAATTGGGTAGGAAATGCGAGCGCGCCTCTTGCAAATATACTAGATAAATTGGGTGGGAAATGCGAGCGCGCCTCTTGCAAATATACTAAAAACTACGGGTAAAATTAGGAAGTCGTAGGAAATTGCAGCAAACGCTGCTACTAAGTTATGACTAAATTGCTTAGACAAGCGATCGCTCTTATTGAGAAACTTCCAGCCGAACAGCAAAATGCGATCGCAGATTTGATTAAATTGCATATAGTTTTTATTTATAAAGCTACAGTTTGCCCAGTTTGAGTGGAACGCCTAGCCGCATCCGCAACTTTGAGCGCGTACAGGCTGGCTGTGGCACTGACGTATAATTGCGTACCATTAATTAAATGGCTCAATACCATATCTGTATCTTTGGCAAATAAACCCCGGCGCGTACCTACTTCAATGGGTTTTGTCCCTTCCGCATTAATCAATTTTCCATTTTCTTTGTCAAAGCTCAAACCGCCTTTTTCGCCATCAACGGTAAATTTGCGTTCTTCTAGCCAAATAGTTTCTCCTTTCCCATAAATAACTTCAGCTATAAGCCCGCTAGTAAATTTTAACTGTGTTGTACATAAACAAGCTTTGTAAAATTCCCCTTCCATTCCCCAATAGCGGTTTTGACAGCTAATAGTTGCAACACTACCAAAAAGATCGGTTAGGCGGTGCAGCCGCGATACTGCACCACTTAAGGGAAAGCCAAACAATGTTTTGTTGTAAGTCCAACGCTGGGGAGCAGGTGATTGGTGATTTAGGGTACTATAACGGGCGTAAGATGGATTGCCAATTGCGGGTAAATTTTGCTTTAAGGCTTGGTGCAATCCGCCTAGTAGCTCTATGTGTTCTACGTGCAGTAGTTTATTTTGTCGAGATGCTAGGTTGATTAATTCTTCCGCTTCGTATACGTCTAAAGATAAAGGGTACTCAACTACAACGTGTTTCCCATGCTGTAAGGCTTGACGACACACCGCACCATGTTCGCTATTGATAGTTGCCACGATTACTAAATCTAGTTCTAAACTTACTAATTCTTCTACAGATGCGATCGCCTCCGCAGCATATTTTTGAGCAAATTCGGCGGTTTTATCTGTATTATGACCAACTACTGCTACTAATTTAGCGCGAGCGTCTTGTTGTAATACATCGGCTCTAAGTTTTGCTGCATAACCTGTACCAATTAAACCTACTCTAATTGGGTTGTTTATTTCTAAAGAATTAACCATAATTTTCCTTGACTTAACTTATTTATCTTTTCCGCTTAATTCGTCTAATTTCCTCAGATTCTTCTAATATTTCTTCTATGCCACCTTCGGCAATATTTTGAATGTAGTTAATTTTGATTTCTTCTAATAAGTCTACGAACAAATCTTGAATTTCTTTGAGATTATGTTCTTTCTGCAATTCTGTTTCCAGCGTTTTACTAAAGTTGTTAGTTAACTGTTGCCATACTTTCGCACTTTGCGGATCTTTCATTATATTTACAATCGCACTATAACTAGATTTTGTTATCTCACTGGCTAATTGTTTCGGCAAATTACTTACTCCTGGCATATTTTGAAGTTGTTTATATACCGGAGATTGGTTAAGTATATTTTGCATATTGTGATAGATTAAGGCTTCTATGTCTGGCATAACTTTTGGCATAACTTGATAAACACTTAATTGCACTAAGCGAGAAGCGATCGCACTAAGCTCGTTAGTATTATTAATATCGATATAGCTGCCACTTTTTGACCGCAATAGCCAGCGACTAATATTCCCATTACCAATTGCTTCTTGAAGCTGGTCTATAACTTTTATTCCCACAATTTCGGTAATTTCTTCGGCAAAATTAGCAACAAAATCGCGGTTAATTTGCGATCGCACGGGTTCGAGATTTAATAGCCGAGATTGGTACAGGCGAACTGTTACCGGAATTATTCTCAATAGCCGCAAAATAGGTATTAGAACTACTACAGGCAATAGTAACAAAATATCGTACCAGCGCCGCAGCATCGCTTCTAGCCAGCTTAACTTATTGCGAAAGCTAAGAAATAATGTCCGAATTAAAAAATCTATACTGAAAATAATAATAAATGGTAAATCTATTACCCAAAACTTATCTACAAACTTACTATTTTCTCCTATATCTCGATAATAGTTGGTTTCAATTAATGGGCGCAGTTGGGTATTAAAAAAGCTAATTTCTCTCTCCCAACCTACTTGAGATAAATATAATTGACTCCAAAATAATGTAAATGCTTCGTGGGCTGAGGCTTCTACAGTTCGATTATTAAAAGTTGCTACACGAGTACGCATTAATCTTTTAATTTTAGCTAAATTTCCGGCTTTACCTGCAACATCAAAAGGATTATCTTCAATCATTTCATTACTAAGCTGACGCAACTGTTGCAGCAAACTTTCAACCTCTGACGACTGCAACCCAATTTGCTGCACTTGGGTTGCTAATCGATCTACTTTATTGAGGTAACTTTGAGTTTCGCGGTGAGGTTCTATACCTTTAACTTGGTCATAATATCTAACTATTGTTGGCGCTTCCACGAAGTACCAATCTCGTAAATATAAATAAGTGAGATCGAACGTAACTAAAACTAAGTTTGCCACCGCAATAATTGCTAGTAATTTTTCTAACCAAAGGTGACGACGAGGAGACTTTTTTTTAGCTTTTAATCGTTGAACAGATAACATAGCTTAAATAAAGTTTATACATTAGACTTTTTGCAAAATCCCGCCTAGCTCGCCTAGGGTTAAAACCTTAGGCTGATATCTAAAGTTGGCTTAAGCCGACTGAAGAAAAAAATTTTGACTTTTGCTCATATACCAATCCGTTTTGAGCCAGTAAAATTTTTAATAGCCACCAAACCCCCAATTGGAGGTGGCTAAGAATCTTATTCCCCCAAGGTTGGAGGCTAGGGGGCGAACCCGTGGCGCTTTTCAAGGGCTGATTTAGGATTGCTCATAGGTCTATTTTGGGTTTGGCGAAGTCTCATCAAAATACCATTATTTCCTCTGCCCGCTCTTAAGAATAGCTAAGATAATGAAATACTGGCTTTGCGCGTACTACTAATGACTTCAACTGTTGTAAAACCATCCCGCTTAAATTCTCCTACTCTGCATCAGCTACCTAACGGTTTGACAATTGTAGCCGAGCAGATGCCAGTAGAAGCTGTAAACCTAAGTTTGTGGGTTGATGTGGGTTCTGCTAATGAACCTGATGAAATTAATGGTATGGCTCACTTTCTCGAACACATGGTTTTTAAAGGAACTCAAAGCATTGAAAGTGGAGAATTTGAACGCCGAATTGAGGAACGAGGTGCGGTTACAAATGCTGCAACTAGCCAAGATTATACCCATTACTACATCACCACCGCCCCCAAAGATTTTTCTAGCCTCGCACCTCTGCAAATTGATGTAGTGCTTAATTCGTTAATTCCCGACGATGCTTTTAGTCGAGAGAAGCTAGTTGTTTTAGAAGAAATCCGTCGCAGCGATGATAATCCCCGACGGCGCACTTTTGCCCAAGCGATGCAAACCGCCTTTAATCGCTTACCCTATCGCCGCCCGGTACTGGGAGAATTTGAAATAATTTCGCAACTTCAAGCGCAGCAAATGCGCGATTTTCATTCATTTTGGTATCAACCAAAGTCTATTACCGCCGTCGCTGTAGGTAATTTGCCAGTAGATGAATTAATTAAAATTGTCGCCGATGGTTTTGCGGAAACCCAAGGGGAGGCTTCTGCATCCCTTGGGGTTTCCAAGAGAGCGGAAAGTTCGGGGGAGGAGGATTCCTCCCCAAAGCTTTTCAAGAGAAAAGAAGCTACTACCCCTTCATCTATAGTTAATCATCAACCCATAGCAAATACTTTCACTGAAGAACCCGCTTTTACAGAAATTGTCCGCCACGAATTGAAAGATGATAGTTTGCAACAAGCACGGTTAGTAATGGTATGGCGCGTTCCAGGGTTGAGCAACCTTCAGGAAACTTACGCGCTTGATGTCTTAGCTGCAATACTAGGTTCTGGGCGTACTTCAAGGTTAGTAAGAGAGTTACGCGAAGAAAAAGGACTTGTTTCGAGTATATCTGTAAGTAACATGACTCAACGCTTGCAAGGTACTTTTTATATTTCTGCAACGCTTCCGGTAGAAAACATCGCTCAAGTAGAAACAGAAGTCGCCCACCACATTTATACTATTCAAAACGAGCCTGTAGAAGAATGGGAAATTGCCCGCATTCGCACTCAAGTAGCCAATCGATTTATTTTTGCTAACGAAACTCCAAGCGATCGCGCGGGTTTATACGGTTACTATCAATCTATGGTAGGAAACCTAGAGCCAGCCTTTGATTATCCTTCGAGGATTCAAGTCTTAAATGCAGCAACTATGCAATCCGCCGCTCAAAAATACCTATCGGCGAATGCTTACGGCGCTGTTATTCTCAAGCCTTAATTAATTATGTGGACGCAAATAGCCGCGCATATCTCTCAAACTCAGCCAAAGTTTGAAATTGTCAGTCATCGCCCGGTAAGCGGTGGCTGTATCAATCAAGGTTATGGGGTAAGCGATGGCGACTGCACTTACTTTGTAAAACTAAATCAAGCGGCTAAAGTTGAGATGTTTGCAGCCGAAGCATTAGGGTTACAGGAGATGATGCAAGCAAATACTATCTGCGTCCCAAAACCCATTTGTTGGGGAATAGTTGAAAGTTCCGCTTACATCGTCTTAGGATGGCTGAACTTAGGTGCAGCAAAGGCTGATTCTTGGCAACAAATGGGGCGCAACTTAGCCGCAATGCACCGCGCTACTGGCTCTAGCGGTTTTGGGTGGAAACAAAATAATACTATTGGCTCTACACCACAGATTAATAATTGGACAACTAATTGGGTGGAATTTTACGCCCAACACCGTTTAGGCTATCAATTTCAACTAGCTAACCGCAAGGGTGGGCATTTTCCCCAGCAAAAAGAATTATTAGCAGCCCTTCCGCAACTGCTATCGCATCAAGTGCAACCAAGCTTAGTACATGGCGATTTGTGGGGAGGTAACGCCGCTTTTACAGAAGGAGGAGAGCCAGTAATTTTTGACCCTGCTATCTATTATGGCGATCGCGAAGTAGATATAGCAATGACGGAACTATTTGGCGGTTTTCCGGCAGCTTTTTACCGCGCTTACAACGAAGCTTTTCCTTTAGAACCAGGTTACGAGCAACGTAAACCCTTGTATAACCTCTACCACATTCTCAATCACTTCAATTTATTTGGTGGTGGTTACGCATCCCAGGCAAATCGCACGATTGCTCAGATTTTAAGTTAAAAAGCGATCGCTTTTTATAGTTGAAATGGCTGAGTATAGAGCAAATAGCCTAGGCGTTAGCAATAGATGTTGAAGTTGTTAGCCAAGCAGCACCAAAACAACCTTAAATTCAATCTATACGCGCAAAATCTTGACTTTTACAGTCATTACCTAACTTTTGACCGTGACTATAGCGATCGCCCGGACGTTAAAATCGTACTTAGTTGCTCAATTGCTCTAATGGCTCAATCTCGACTTGCTAAACTTGTTTCTTACCTTCGTCCCCATTGGCAAGCAACTACTGTAGGTATTGTTGCTTTATTTGTTGTTAATGCTATTGGTGTATATATTCCGCAGTTAATTGGGGAAATAGTTGATAAATTTCGCTATGCTTTCACTTTTGACCAAGTTTTATACTATGTCATCCTAATTATTATTCTTAGTTCGGTCATGTGGGTAATCCGCATGGTTTCCCGCATTGCTTTATTTGGGGTGGGGCGACAAGTAGAATTTGACCTCAAACAAAAGATTTTTCAACACTTGCTGAAACTCGAACCTGCTTATTTTGCCATTAATACGGCGGGTGACTTGATAAACCGCGCCACTAGCGATGTAGAAAATATCCGGCGATTGTTGGGTTTTGCGGTGTTGAGTTTGGCAAATACCGTGTTTGCTTACGCCCTTACGCTTCCGGCGATGTTAGCGATTAGCGTGCAGCTAACTCTAGCAACGATCGCTATTTATCCCTTTATGCTAATTACTGTACAGTTATTTAGCGATCGCCTCCGCAACGAACAAGTGCGCGTACAAGAGGAACTATCTCTTGTCAGCGAGTTGATTCAAGAAGATATGAGTGGAATTGCTTTAATTAAAATTTACGCCCAAGAAGAAAACGAGCGCCGTGCTTTTAGTCAAAATAACCAAAGGCTGTTAGCTGCAAATTTACAACTAGCTAAAACCCGCAATACCTTGTTTCCGCTCGTAGGGGGACTTGCTTATATTAGTTTATTAATTTTATTGTGGTTGGGTTCTAGCCAAATTATTTCTGGGCAAATTACGATTGGTGACTTTCTTAAACTCTTAATTTATGTAGAGCGTTTAGTATTTCCTACCGCCCTATTAGGCTTTACGATTACGGCTTACCAACGAGGTGAAGTTAGTATCGATCGCATTGAATCTATTTTAACGGTCACGCCCAAAATTCAAAACTCCGACCGAGTTATACATTTACCCAAAGAACAAGTAAAAGGCGAACTCAAAGCTGTTAATCTCAATTTTACTTATCCCGGTGCTACTACTCCGGCTTTAGATAATGTCAATTTGACAATTTCTCCAGGGGAAACCGTAGCTATTGTAGGGGCGATTGGTTCAGGTAAATCAACCCTTGCTAATGCTTTGCCGCGCTTGCTAGATATCGAACCTGGGCAATTGTTTCTCGATGGAATAGATATTACGCAACTAGACTTAGATTCTTTGCGTCAGGCGATCGCTTATGTTCCTCAAGATAGCTTTCTATTTAGCACCACCATTAAAAATAACATCCGCTACGGCGATCCGGTAAGCGATCGAGCAGAAGTAGAATATAGCGCCAAAGTTGCCCAAATAGACGGAGAAATTCGCAATTTTCCCCAGCAATATAAAACCATCGTTGGAGAACGCGGGATTACTCTTTCGGGCGGTCAAAGGCAACGTACCGCGTTAGCTAGAGCCATGCTTGTAGATGCGCCCGTATTAATATTAGATGATGCGCTCTCAAGCGTAGATAACCAAACAGCTACCGATATCTTGAATAATCTTTCTCAAGGTACGAAACGCAAAACTGTTGTGTTTATTTCTCACCAATTATCCGCTACTGCTACCGCCGATAGACTTTTGGTGATGGATAAAGGGCAAATTGTGCAAGCTGGTACTCACGCCGAATTAGTGCAAAAGCCAGGATTGTATCAAACTCTTTGGAATCAGCACCAGTTGGAGGAAATATTAAAGTAGCCCTACTTGAGATGGATTTTAGGAAATATTCAGTAGGGGCGCAAGGCGTTACGCCCCGAATATTTAACGCAGCCATCCCCAATTTAGTTTAGAAATAGATTTATTCGGTGCAGGGTTTAAGCTTTTTACTTGGGGTGCTGGCTCATCTTCTATCAACATATCTTCTAGCAACTCGGTGACTTCTTCGCCACTATCAGAATTATTTAACTGCTGCGATAAAACATTAAGTTCGCTATTAATAACTTGTTGAGCTTGGGTATCGTTTTTTGTCGTCGCTAGTTGAGAATGCAATTCTAATAATCCACTGCGTAACAACGTTGTATCTGAAGACTTGGGCAATTGCTTGACCATTTGGGTAATGGCTACTTGAGTTTCTTGGGCTACGGAAACTTTATTAGCTGGTGCAGTATCCCCAGCAGGAGTAAACATCATTAAAGTGGAAAATAGTAAACAAGCTGTACACATATTGTTACTTACCCTCAAGACTAATTAGCATTACATTTTACTGTGAGTTTTGGCGATCGCAACGGTGTTAGAATGATTGCCTAACGCGATTGATTCTGGTGGCAGTCACTAGAAGGGAAGGGAAAGTTCGGTGAGATTCCGACGCTGTTCCGCAACTGTGATGAGGCGATTGTCAAGCCTTTAAGTCAGAATGCCTGCGATCGCAAATAACTTACATTAATGTGCGAGGAACACTGGTTGTGAGAACTGCAAATAATCTTACTTACGTTCAAAAACGGGCAATTGATTGGACTTTATCTTTGCCCGTACAGCTAACACTCTATACTTCGCTGTGCGCTTTGACCCTGTGGACGGTATATTTTTCGACTTATCCCGCCGCCCACGATTCGATGCACTCTTTGCGCCACCATACTTTAACGATTAGCTGTCATTAAGCACCATGTCAAAATCTCAGCGCTCGGCGCTCATCATAGCTATTACAGGCTTGATGAGCCTGTTTCTGGTGGCAATAGTGGGTTTTTCTCAAGCACCGCGATCGCTTATCGAACTCACCACAAGCCCACAAGTTGGACAGTTTTATCCCTTTGAAGCGGAAGCTACAAAACCCCAATTGCCTACAGTGTTAACGCTAACGGCGCAAAATTCCACCGGGGAATTGTTAGCAAATAGTTTATTTAAAATCCAAATATTCACCCCGCCTAGGAATCCTTTTCTAGCTACCGATTTTCCGGTTGCAGAAGGTACAAAGTTACTAGAATTAAAGGCGATCGCTCCCGAAGGTAAGGTAGAACTGCAACAAATGCTGCCAATTCGGGGCAAATACAAGTTATTGGTAAATGTTACGCCCCTTGCAGCCAATCAGTTTAGCCCTATTGAGCAAACCTTAACGCTTGATGTCTCAGAAAATCCGGCTAAGTATCGCAATTACGCGATTTTAATCGCAATATTGTTAATTGTGGGCATTGGTGGCGGCTGGGTAACAGGTAAGCAATCTTTACCTCAAAAAGGAGAAATTGCCCCGGTGCGAGTGCGACTATTATTGAGTGGAGCGGTGTTAGTTGCGATCGCAAGTTTACTTGTAGTCAACGTCAGCGCCGAAGTATCCAAAACACACGAACATTCCCATCATTCCCCCGCAGAAACCGCCACTATTAAAGATTCCAAAATCCAAGTACAAATAAGCGGTGACAAAAACGCCACCGTAGGCGAAGTAGCTAATTTACAAGTTGAAGCAATCAATCCAAAAACTAATCAACCGCTAACAGATGTAATTTTTAAGTTAAAAACAACTCAACTAGAAAACAACTGGGTAGCTTTTACTTATCAAGGCATTCCCGATGCTACAGGTAAGTTAAACTGGCAGCAACAATTTTTTGACGGCGCACCGCATCAGTTAAAGGTTGAAGTTGTACCTAATTCGGCAAATAGTCTATTTACTCCCGTAGTGGCTACAGAAGAAATCGAAGTAGCCGCCGTTGCTACACCCTTACTAACGCGATTAATTAGCTTTGCTTACTTGATAGGTACGGTAATAGTAGGTTTAGCGATTGGCTTAACAAGCCGCCGTAGAGTAAAGAGCTAATCTTTGCGGTGTAAGTTTCGCCAGACGAAATAAGCGATCGCCCCCGTAAAAATTACCCCAATAGCGGCGGCTGGAATCAACCAGGGTGGCGTTGTTTGCTCCTCTTGGAGGGGTATTTGGGTAGCAATGCGATCGGGGGTTTTTGGTGGGGTAACTCCCGGCGCAACGTTGATATCAAATTTTAGTTCAAAAGGAGAAAAAGTCGCCCCAGCTTTGGGGCTTCCTTGTAATTGCAGTTGATAAGCCCCCGCCGTTGGAAAAGTAATATCTGCGGCGGGGATACCTTGATAGTTTTCTTGGGAAACAGCTTTGAGTGGCGGCTGTATGGGTTTTTCGGCAGAAGTTTGGGAGTAGATAGATAGCTTGCAGTTACACTCATTTAGAGGAATAATTTTCCCGCCTTTTTGGGTAAGCGCAAACCAAGTTAAAGTAGTTTCACTCGCGCGCGGAGCATCATTAGGTTCGAGGTGAATAGTTGCGCCGACATCTTTTTGAGTTTCGATTTTATGGGCATTGGCGGGAGTTGTAATTAAAGTTGCAAGCAGTAACAACCCGCCAAAACTAATTGGCTTGTTAAAGAATGCTTGAATTGCCACGATTTGCGATCGCCCTAAATTCCCCTTTTTAATCCCTACTTTCTGATATTTTCCCCCCTTTTTAAGCGGGGAGCTTTGAGTTACAAGTTGCATCATACTTTTTCTAAATTGCGCGTTTTCGGCGGTTTTTGCCAACGTAATATTAATACGCCTAAAGTCATTAGCCCCAAACTAGCGACTAAAAGCTGATTTATCCATGTTTCATTAACTCCGCCTAAATAATGAGTACCAATAAGTACCGCATGAATTACTGCAAGGAGTAAAGCAGGAACGCTTAATAAATGAATTGGTCGCCAATACTTGCCTAAACTTTTCTGCACTTTATCCCTGCTAGTAAAAGCTGCGGGAACAAGAAGTAAAAAAGCAACTGCTCCTAGAGCGATCGCTATTTGATAGTTTGGCAGCAAAAAAGCAATAGAACCTAAGTTCCAACCATAGTTATGCTGCATAGTAAGAGTAATATGGGCGATCGCTAATATAAAAGCCCCTAGTCCCAAAGCGCGGCGATACTTCAATGGTTGCGCCCACAGTCGGCTAATCGGACGACTGGCTAAAGCTAACATTAAACACAGTAACGCCCCATGCCCTGTAAAATAAACCATCATGTCCTCTCCCATCGCCCGTAGGAGAGTTAATACGCCCACCGTAATAGTTACCCAACCTGCTAACTTAAATAGTTGGCTGCGTCGATCTTTGCTTACTAGCGAAGTAGAAATTCCTACACCAAGCATCGTTGGCAAAGTTCCCACCCCAAAAGCTGCCACTGTTGCCGCACCTTGCAAAATACTGCCCGTTTCGGCGGCTTTAATTTGGGCGGCGTACAGAAAACCGCAAGGCATTAAACCCCAAACAACTCCTAAAATAGCTGGTGTCCACCATCGACTACTCATAGAAAGCTGTACCATTGCTTTACTTAAGCGTTGATGTAAGTTTCCCTGAGTTAAAGGGTGTAACAAAGGAATAGCTGGTAAAAATTTGGGGTTAATTTGACTAATTCCAAACCAAATTAGTAGTACCCCCGTAGAAGTCGCCACAGCTTGACGCAAAGCGCTACCGCTTCCAGCCAGTTGTCCGCTTGCAAAAATTACCGAACCAATTGCCCCAATTCCCGCGCCAACAGTGGCATAACTTATTAGTCTGCCAGCATTAAGCAAAACATGAAACAAAAAAAGCGATCGCACATTTGGCGGCGCGTCTTGTTTTTGCGATAGAGAAAACGCCGCCGTTAATGGCCCGCACATTCCCACGCAATGCCCAAAACTGCCAAAAAAACCTACAGCTAGAATCAGTAACAAATCCAGCATGGTGCTTTTTTCTTCTCAACTATTGTCTTGCACCCGGTTGGATGTACCCAATCGGACTAGCTTGCCTATATTTATTCTAAAACTTTAGCGATGGCTCTACCTGCGATTTATCCAAATTATTCAAATCGGTAAGCGGTTAATATCTTTATTACAGCCAATTACTACCATTGCCGAACCTTGCTGTAAGCTTTTTTTAGGATCGGGATTAATTTCAAACTTGCCATCATGACTTACAGCTAAAAGGTTTAAGCCGTAACGAGTGCGAAGTTGAAGCTCGGTAATTGTTTTACCGTGAAATTGATCGGGTACGATCAATTCAACGATACTATTATCGGGATCTAAATCGAACCTATCTAAAATATTTGGTTTAGTGAGACTCCGCGCTAAAGAGCAACCTGCTTCGTATTCTGGAAATACTACGTGATCTGCTCCTACTTTTTTGAGCAGCTTGCCATGAATTTCTGAGGAAGCTTTAGCAACAACGTGAGGAACTCCAGCTTCTTTGACATTTAACGTCGTAATGATGCTTTCTTGAATATAGTTGCCGATCGCAATAATTACTGTATCAAATTCAAAAATCCCTGCTTCTTTTAATGCCGCAGGTTGAGTTGAATCTATTTGCACTGCATGAGCTACGATTTGATCGGTCAATACTTGGGAAACAGACTTTTCACTAATGTCCGTCCCCAGCACTTCATAGCCTAACTTGTGCAATGTCGCACAAACTGACCTACCAAAACGCCCTAAACCAATGACCGCAAACTGTCGGTTGTCTTTGCGTAGACTGCGTAAAAAACCTAAAGAAGACAAATTCACTCTTTTTATGACCTTGGTTAATTAACCCTACTAAACTAAATTTTATGGCTATTTGCGTACAGTTTTATGATTCACCTTTAGCCAACAATTAAATTTTCTTCGGGATAGCGAACTAAGCTAGGTTTAGGATCTCCAAGTAATGCTGCCATTAGTAGCAAAATGCCCACTCTACCTATATACATAGTCATAATTAAAACTAATTTCGCTGCCACCGTGATACTGGCAGTAATGCCCGTCGAAAGTCCTACTGTAGCAAAAGCTGACACTACTTCAAATAAAATTTGAATAAAGCTAACTTTTGGATCGGTTACAGCAATTAAAATAGTAGAAGTAATTACAGTAGCCACGGAGCCAACTACTACACCTACTGCTTTTAATATCAAGGAAATATCTATATTTCTTTCATACAAAAATACTTCTTCTTTTCCTTGCAAAATTGCTTTTGTACAGCTAATTAAAACTCGAAATGTAGTTATTTTAATACCGCCACCCGTACCACCAGGACTTGCACCAATAAACATTAAAGCAATAGTGAGAAATAACCCGGCGGTAGTCATTTTGCCAATATCAATAGTATTAAATCCCGCCGTTCTAGGCGTTACCGATTGAAACCAAGCGGCAAGTAGATGATTTTGGAAGCTTAAATTACCAAAAGTTGCCGGGTTTTTGTCTTCAATAAACCAAAAAGCAATTGTCCCCAAAATTAATAGAGCCAACGTAGTGCTGATGGCAACTTTAAAGCTAAGAGAAAATATCATGCGTTCGGGTTTACCCTGAGTGCGATCGCGCAACCAAATAAATAGCTCTAAAATTACCCCGTAACCAATCCCGCCGAAAATAATTAACCCCGTAACTACCAAGTTTAAAAGTACCGAACTTTGGTAGCCAATAAAATTGTCTCTAAACAAGCCAAAACCCGCATTATTCCAAGAATTAATACTGTGAAAAATTGCGTACCACAAAGCTTCATTTAAAGGGTACTTGGGCATAAAAACTGGTAGCAATAAAAACACCCCAGTAATTTCAAAAACTAAAGTCAACGCTATAATCGAGCGAATTAATTGCGCGCTGTCGTGCATTCCCGTCCGGTCTAAAGCCTGTTGAATCGCAACTTTATCGCGCAAGCCAAACTTTGCCCCCAAAAGCAATAAAAGAAACGTAGTTGCGGTCATGTAACCAAGTCCGCCAATCTGGACTAGCGCCGCGACAAAAAATTGTCCCCAAAAAGAAAAGTAAGTCCCAGGGTCAACTACCGATAAACCCGTAACGCAAACGGCAGAAGTAGAAGTAAATAGCGCCACAATTAAGTTACCCCAAGTCCCCGCCGCCGAAGAAAAAGGCATCATTAATAAAAAAGTGCCAACGGCGATTACCACCAAAAATCCCAGGCAAATAGTCCGCGAAACAGTCACATTTTACGCTCCAACTCAAAGAAGTTCACTGTAACTGAAAACAGTATTCATTTTGCTTGTCAAACGTAAAATTTAAAACTTAAAAACTGTGTCAAGTAATAGCATCTTCTGCTACGCTAATTCCGGTCTACCTCACCGCTATAAACATGAGTACGGCACTACAGCAGCAAATTCAGCAATTTTACGACGCTTCCTCCAGTTTGTGGGAACAGATATGGGGCGAGCATATGCACCACGGCTATTATGGCGCAGATGGCAACATCAAAAAAGATCGCCGCCAAGCGCAAATAGATTTAATTGAAGAATTACTGCAATGGTCGGGCGTACAGCAAGCAGAGAATATTCTCGATGTTGGTTGTGGTATTGGTGGCAGTTCTTTATACTTAGCGCAGAAGTTCAACGCCAAGGTAACAGGTATTACTCTTAGCCCCGTACAAGCCTCTAGAGCCGCAGAGCGGGCAAAGGAATTAGGTTTAAGCGCTGAAGCTAGTTTTCAAGTAGCAGATGCCCAAAATATGCCCTTTGCAGATAATTCTTTTGACTTAGTATGGTCGCTAGAAAGTGGCGAACATATGCCCGATAAAACTAAGTTCATGCAAGAGTGTTACCGGGTGCTAAAGCCTGGGGGTAAGTTCATTATGGTTACTTGGTGTCACCGCTCTACCGAAAATGGGGCGCTAACCGCCGATGAAAAGCAGCATTTGGCAGATATTTATCGGGTTTATTGCTTGCCTTACGTGATTTCTTTACCAGAATATGAAAAAATTGCCCAAAATCTACCCTTACAAAACCTTGCAACAGCAGATTGGTCAGAAGCGGTTGCACCTTTTTGGAATGTGGTAATTGATTCGGCGTTTAATTTTGAGGCGCTTGTCGGTTTAATTCGCTCTGGTTGGGGAACAATTCAAGCGGCGCTGTCTTTGGGTTTGATGAGTCGGGGTTACGATCGCGGATTAATTAAGTTTGGGTTGTTGTGTGGTACTAAATAAGGAAACAAACCGCCCAAAGAGCAACAAACTAACGGCTTTTTGGCAGTTTTCGCGCCCCCATACAATTATCGGTACGAGTTTGAGCGTGTGGGGCGTATATGCGATTACTTTTTCTCAAGGAGTCAATATCACTTCTTTACTGTCAGTCTTAGCAACTTGGCTGGCTTGTCTATGTGGCAATGTCTATATTGTCGGCTTAAATCAGTTGGAAGATGTAGCTATTGACCAAATTAATAAGCCGCATTTACCTTTAGCTAGTGGCGAATTTTCCCTAAGTACAGGTAAGCTAATTGTGGCAAGCACTGGCATACTAGCGCTATTAATAGCTTGGTTTCAATCTTCTTATTTACTGGGGATGGTAGCGATTAGTTTGGCGATTGGTACGGCTTATTCTTTGCCCCCAATTCGGTTAAAACGGTTTCCTTTTTTGGCGGCTTTGTGCATTTTTACCGTGCGGGGAGCAGTAGTCAATTTAGGATTATTTTTGCACTTCAGCCGTAGTTTAAATGTTCCAGCGACAGTGTGGGCGTTAACTATATTTGTGATCGTGTTTACAGTGGCGATCGCTATATTTAAAGATATCCCAGATTTAGAAGGCGATCGTCAATACCAAATTTCTACTTTTACAATTGCTTTAGGTCAAGCAAAGGTATTTAATTTTGCTCGTTGGATAATTACTATTTGCTATGTAGCAATGACGGCGGCGGTTTTTTGGCTACCTGGAGTTAATTCAATATTTTTAGCTACCACTCATTTAGGCTTGTTGGTTTTGCTGTGGTGGCGCAGTCTTGGGGTAGATTTGGTCGATAAAAGTGCGATCGCTGATTTTTATCAATTTATTTGGAAGCTGTTTTTCCTAGAATATCTAATTTTTCCTGTTGCGTGTCTTTTGGGCTAAATTAGTGACTTGTCGAAGCACTGTTTTTTGTATCCCCTAGACTCCTCAATTTTGACAGGCTTCAAATCTTTAGTTTTCTTATATTTAGGGCTTAAAGTAAGGTTATTCGATCTAAAAAACGTTGTTTCTTCGCGCCAGAGGTTGAGGGACGTTTAATTTGTCTACATTCTCATACACTAATGTTTCAACCTTGGCTATCCCAATAACTTAGGTATATTAATATTGCTCAAATTCTTTGAGCATCAAACCCTATCATGCTATAGATTGGCTCGCTTGACCATCGATCGACCTACATCTAGCCAACCCCATAACTTGACGATACTATACCGCAAAATTATTTGCTTTGCCGCTTAATATATGACTTTTATACGAGATAGTTGGGGTTTTTATCAAAGGAAAGTACGAGGTAGGTATATTTACAAATTTAGTTCGCATCTTATAAAGTGTTAATGATTTAAGAAAATTTCACTATTGTCATTGAAATTATGAAGATTTCAAGTAGGCTACATACACTTGAAATTTAGCGTGTAAGCTAAAAATAAGCGTATAAGTAAATATAATGAATATTTTTACTGATACTATCTAAGGCTGTCTAATAAAAGTACATTAGTACAATATTTATTCTGCCTAATAGATTCAATAATAATTCCCTGCATCCTTAAAGTTAGGGAAATATAAATCCAGTGGTGCATAAATTACCAGTTAATAGTTGTGTTGTAGGACAAAGGCTAATTCAAATAGTGTAATTAAAAATATTTAGCAGTTATAAATCTGGCAGCTTTACCAGCGTTGCTAATTTTGTCCCAAGGCATTTAGCAAGTATTGTTGGTTTCAAAGCCGTCAATGCTAATTAGGATTTAATTACAGCTTTGTTCAAACAAAAAATTAAATAAATAAAGCAAACGTAGTGCCTAGTTTTCTATTTTGAGAACACAACTACAAACCTTTGCTATAAACAAAAAGATTTAAAAAGGAAGATTGATATGATTGTACAAGAGGCTCAAGCTAAATTAAAAAATACCATCAAGTCTACAGTGGAAGCTGAATGTGCTAGTCAAATTATTAATAAGTTAACTATAGAAGCTGGTAGTACCCAAGTTAATGACTCTAGCCTAAATGTAATAGGTTCTCCAATAACAGCTTTGCCTTTCAAAGAACAAATAAAAACAATCCTAGATTGGGGTTGCGATCGCTTAAGCAAAGTTGTTTGTGTTGCTAACGTGCATATGCTAACAGAAGCCTACTGGCATCCCGAACTTTCTTTAGTATTACAAAATGCCGATATGGTCACTCCTGATGGCATGCCCTTAGTTTGGATGATGAAACTATTAGGAGCAACACAGCAAGATCGAGTTGCTGGCATGGACATTTTATTAGCTTTAGGCGAATTAGCTCCAAAGCAAAATGTAAAAATATTTTTCTTAGGCTCTGAGACTAAAATCTTAGAAAAAATGCGCCTAAAGCTAGAGCAAACTTTTCCTCAGTTAGAAATTGCTGGCATGGAACCATTGCCTTTTCGTCCTCTAACTCCCGAAGAAGACGCAGCTATCATCGACCTCATTAATCAAAGTGGAGCGGGAATTGTCCTCGTATCCCTAGGCTGTCCTAAACAAGAACATTGGATGCACCAGCACAAAAACAAAATTGAAGCAGTGATGATTGGCTTGGGCGGAGTGTTCCCCATACTAGCAGGGATTCAAAAAAGAGCGCCTTTGTGGATGCGCCAATTAGGATTGGAGTGGCTATATCGATTAATTCAAGAACCTCGCCGACTTTGGAGTAGATATAAAACAACTATTCCACCCTTTGTTTGGCTGGCTATAAAACAGCTTTTAAAATTGAAAGTAAAAGCTGCAAACAAGCATTCCTTTTCTTAAGCACCTTACTTATCACCAATTAGCTTAGTTCCGTTTGGTAGCTACTCGCGCCCAGCGAATAGCTACCAAACGCGAATAAACAAATCTCCCAAAATCAAACACCCAAAGCTTCATCTGACAGAATTTTTACCAGTGTAAACCTTCTAATTTTTCGCAATATCTCCGACTCTACTTTCACTTTGTAGTTTTTCGCGCCCAACGAGTAGCTTGCCAAACGCGAATAAACAAATCTCCCGCAATCAAACACCCAAAGCTCCATTTGACAGAACTTTTTACCAGTGCAAGCCTTCTAGTTTTTCGCAAGGTTTCAGACTCTACTTTCACTTGGTTTTTAGATTTGCCAAGTTCTCCTAAGAGGCGACTTCTTAATTCTTGAGGATTTTGGGCATTTGGAGCAGTATTTTGACCGCTCAGTTGGTTAACAAAATTTACAAGTTCAGTATCTGTAGCTTTGTTTATCTGCTGCTCAGTTTGTTGTAGTTGACTTAATTGCTGGTTAGCTTGAGCATTTACTCGGTCATCATTTAGTTTATTGATGCGAAAAGTATTACTAACACAAAGAAAAATTAATAGTAAGAACAATACACCAACCAACAAAGAAGCATGAGATAAAAGCTTTAATATATTTAATTCCCATTTTGCGCGAAAATCTGCCTCTTTATAAAAGATTAATACTAGCCCAATTAAAGGTAGAGGTACTCGCTCGACTACTGCTCCTAGTGTTTGAAGTTCCCAAACAGAATCCATAAAATGAAAAGGGACAACAAGATCAATAATATCAATCAGCACAAACAATAACAGACCGTAACCAATAGAGTGAAATAATATTTCACTGGTGTGCAAATCTTTGACATTTGATTGAGTCATAATTGTAATTTTTTTTTATCTATTTCTGTTATATTCTAAGATTCGGGAAAACGAGGATACCACCATTGATACCAAGCGAACCAAGTAGTCTCTAAAACCTGGTAAGCTTCGGAAGGAGAACTTTCTAAAGGCATCGACAAATGAGTCCAAAGACAGCGTTTGTCCTCAAGTTTTTCCTGTCCTAACAACCACCGTAGTAAACGGTTAACTTGAACATCATTAGTATGGCGATTTTGGTTAAACTGCTTTTGCGTAACTGTACTACCGCCACCTGGATTAATACAACTACTTAAATATGCCTTCTGCTGATGCGTAAATACACCATAGAAACCTATTCCTGCTCGATAACGTAATTTAGGGGATGAAGGAATAGATGTATACCTTTCTAGCAAGCTTTTAACTTCGCCACTGGTATCGTTTAAGTAACGCATTTCAATAGTTAGCAGTACTCCAGCTTTTGTATACTGATAGCTCCTTCCAGACAAATAGTCTGGATGTTCCTTCACTACCGCTAAAGGAGCGCTAAGCAACTTTTGCCACCCAGGTAATGGTACTACTGAGGGAAATGTAAAAGATTTAACTGTATAACGGCTTGTTGTCGTCGGATACAAAGTTACTTTTGCCAGTACCAATAAAGCGCTACTTATAGTTACAGCTAGAAGTGCAACACGAAAATTTTTACTATAACTCATAACTCTTGATAGTCCGAGCTATAGTCATCTAAATTATTTTGTCGAAGCAAGAAAAGACAATACAGCCCCAGAATCGCCACCGAAAGGGTTGAAAATATTAAAGAGCCATCGCCTTTATGCCAGTAGTTAAGTGCCTTGAGGGTAGAAGATGCTGCTAGGATAGTCATCAACGCGACTCGAAAACCATTAACTATAAATGCTGTAATTATTGCCATACCAGGTACGAGAATCTTCGCCTGCTTAGTAGTAGGAAACAAAACTAAAAACAGCGCTGCTAGTCCTAGCATTTGTAACATAGATTCTATTCCCGAACACCCAGGGTATACTTCTACACTTCCTGTGTCTAAATGTATAAAAACTCCT
>Ga0068628_1000042_pt1 | contig 23582 bp, 24 predicted proteins | sample InSIn2gowninarea_FD_77431 | JGI IMG/M metagenome (GOLD analysis project Ga0068628, IMG submission 77431) | Clean room microbial communities from NASA Spacecraft Assembly Facility at Jet Propulsion Laboratory, Pasadena, California, USA -... ... | reverse complement strand
TTGCTAATCAAGTTTAGCAATGATACTCTCGATCAATCGGCTGCTTTAACGCAACTGTTGCAGAAGCGCTTTCCTAATATGGTGACAGCCCAGACTCTTAACGGGACTCACACTACACCGTTAGGGCAAGATGTCAAGTGGCAATCGGGAACAACATTTACACCTTTTGATGCGATGGGGCAGTGGTTCAAACAAGAAGTTTATCGCGATCTCAATCAATTAAAAAAAGCAATTATTTTCTGGTTAAATCCTCTAAAAGCTCTATAAATTATTGATTACCTTGGATCTTTACTTAATTATTCATGTATACGATTTTAATTATTGATGATGACCAAATAGTTCAGTTGACACTAAGAAAAATCTTAGAAGATCAAGGTTATCAAATAATTACGGCGACCGATGGCGAAACGGGGCTAGAAAAAGCGCAAGAAGTACAACCAGCTTTAATTATTTGCGATTGGTTAATGCCAGGAATGGACGGAATAGCAGTTTGTCGTCAAGTAAAAGCTAATCCTAATTTATCTACGACATTTTTTATTGTTTTAACTTCTTTAGATTCGGTAGCAGACGTTGTCAAAGGCTTAGACTCTGGGGCGGATGATTTTATTACTAAACCTATCGAGCAAAATGAATTAAAGGCGCGGGTAAGGGCGGGTTTGCGATCGCACCAAATGAACCGCGATTTGCAAAATCAAAAGCAGCTTTTAGAGACAGAGTTAAGCGAAGCGGTGGACTATGTACGCAGTCTTTTACCAAGTCCTATGTCTCAGCCTTTAACTATTAATTCGCGCTTTATCCCTTGTAAAAAACTAGGTGGCGATTGTTTTGATTATTATTGGCTAGATGCTGACTATTTAGCTATTTATTTATTAGACACGGCGGGGCATGGTTTAGGGGCTACTTTGCCCTCTATTTCGGTACTAAACTTACTGCGTTCTCGGGCAATTCCGCGCCTTAATTACTATCAACCAAACCAGGTTTTAAGCGCGCTTAATGATACTTTTCAGATGAATTATCATAATAATAAATATTTTACTATTTGGTACGGAGTTTATAACCGTGTAAATCGTCAATTAATTTATGCTAGTGGCGGACACCCACCCGCCGTGTTGTTATCAAAAAATGCTCCAGATAATAGTCAAATGAAATTGCTAAAAACTACGGGCGTACCTGTAGGGATGTTTCCCGATGCTGAGTATGCAAATGGCTTTTGTCAGATTGACGAGCTTAGTAGCCTTTATGTATTTAGTGATGGGGTTTACGAGATTAATTCAGCAAGCGGTGGAAATTGGGATTTTGACTCTTTTGTAAACTTACTTCAAGAACGGTACAACCATGAAAATTTTAATCTTGATGAAATATTAAATCATCTGCTCGAACTAAGTTCAAAAACTGTTTTTGATGACGATTTATCTATTTTAGAAATTATGTTTGCTGGCTACGCAAATAAGCCTAGCTCTATCAATTGGTAATTTATTAAAGTAGCTATTAGCTTGGGGGTTTAATCCCCAAGCTAATAGCTAAAGCCGATTAACAAATCTCGTGCAACAAGTTGAATAATGCCAGTTAATAGGTTTGTAACTCCTAAACTTAGAGATTTACCTAAGCTGTTTAATGGTTTCCAAGTGGGGAGGATTCGAAATGTTTCAACAAGTCTGCAGGATCGTCGTAAATTGCCAGTGCATCAGCAAGTTGGGTATCATCAAAGCCGCCACAGCGAAACGCAATTACGCCTACACCTGTTTTAGACGCGGCTTGAATGTCGTAAGGCGTATCTCCTAACATAATTGCTTGCTCTGGTTGTAATTTGCCTTTGCTTAAAGCAGATTGGACTAAATCTGGTTCGGGCTTAGAAGCTTCTGCATCGCTGGAGGTTGTTGTCGGTTCTTCTGCTAATAAATCTTCTACTTCTCCCGCTTTTAGTAAGCTCGATAATTCTTGACTGGTGGCGGAACTAGCTACTACTAACTTAAAACCATCTTGCTTGAGTCGTTGCACTAACTCCCGCGAACCTGGAGCGGGTGCTAGTTTAGCACTAAATTTTTCAATAATTAAATCTTTACGGCGGTCGGCGGCTTTTTTGCCAACTCCTTCTTTCCCAGAAAGTTCCGGCAATATTTGCGGGATTAGTTGGTCGCCTCCCATTCCAATTAAAGGGCGAACATCCTCAAAGTTTATTTTGTACCCGTATTCTGCAAAAGATTCTACCCAAGCTTGAGCATGAGCATCATTACTTAATACCAAAGTTCCATCAATATCTAACAGCACGCCTTGAATTGTCATATCTAACTTTCGCCACTTTCTCTATTGACTTTCTTAAGTAAACAAAGTCTAAAAGCTATTACATCCATCTTCAGAGACAGGGTTTTTATCAGAAATAGGCGATCGCACTTCCCTAAATATAAACGCCAAAAAACTAGATAATTAGCTGTAACCTTAACAAAACTACATATCTGAGTAAAATTAAAGAAAATGCCCCCAGCGACTCCATGCAGCTAAAAATTACTAATTCAAAATGGCTTGCGCCTTTATTATTAATTGCCCCCTTTTTCTTTTGGGGTACGGCAATGGTAGCAATGAAAGCCGTCATACCCAATACAACGCCGTTATTTATGGCAGGAGTGCGTTTAGTCCCGGCGGGGGTATTAGTTTTGATAGTTGCGGCAATTTTGGGCAAACCTCAGCCCAAAGGTTGGATAGCATGGCTGTGGATTGGTTTATTTGCCTTAGTAGATGGAACCATGTTTCAAGGCTTTTTAGCAGAAGGGTTAGAAAGAACCGGGGCGGGATTGGGATCTGTAATGATTGATTCTCAGCCCTTGGCAGTGGCAATACTGGCGCTTTGGTTATTTGGCGATCGCATTGGGTTATGGGGCGCTCTAGGCTTGTTTATTGGCGTACTGGGGATTAGTTTAATCGGCTTACCTGACCAATGGATAATAAATTTATTCCGCCAAGATGCGATTACTATTGCTGGTAGTTGGCAACAATTATTTGCTAGTGGTGAATGGTTGATGCTGTTAGCGGCGCTGTCGATGGCGGTGGGGACAATTCTGATTCGCTATGTTTGTCGCTATGTAGACCCGGTAGTAGCTACCGGGTGGCACATGATTTTGGGCGGCTTACCGTTATTTGCGTTCTCTATTAGGGTTGAATCGCAGCAGTGGAGCAATATCGATTTATCTGGATGGCTGGCGTTGGGATATTCAACTATATTTGGTAGCGCGGTAGCTTACGGATTATTTTTTTACTTCGCCTCTAGCGGTAGTTTGACAAGTCTGAGTTCTTTAACCTTTTTGACTCCAGTATTTGCTTTATTTTTTGGTAATCTCTTTTTGGGAGAATTACTCAGTCCGTTGCAGTGGGTGGGAGTTGGCTTAACTTTAGTCAGCATTTACTTAGTTAATCAAAGAGAAACTTTGATCGCAGCGAACAATTCGTTCGCAGAAATTACTAGCACTTCTCCAGCAGAAACAGAATTAAAGCGGGCAATTGCGAACGTAAACGAACCAGAAACCTTACCTGAAAATTAATTATTTTGCCTACTAATGCGCTCAAATTACTATTTGTCTCTACTCCTGTTGGTGCTTTGGGTACGGGAGTAGGCGGCGGAGTAGAACTAAGTTTATATAATATCTCTCAAGAAATGCTGCGGCGCGGACACAGTTTACAAATTCTTGCGCCTGTGGGTTCAAAACTTGCCCAGTTACCCATAATCGAAATTCCTGGCAATGTCCAAATTATCGCCCAAAGTCAGGAACGCAATACGCCGATTATGATGCCCGATAATTCCGTGCTGGCGAATATGTGGGAATACGCACGGCAAGTACAAAAAGAGTACGATTTAATTGTTAATTTTGCCTACGATTGGCTGCCTTTTTACCTCACTTCATTTTTTAATTCTCCCATTGCCCATTTTGTGAGTATGGGTTCGCTATCGGTAGCGATGGATGAAGCTGTCGCCCAAGTCGCAACAAAGTTTCCCGGTACGATTGGGTTTTATACTCCTTCTCAAGCAGCAACTTTTGACCTTAATACTGAATGTGCTTGTCTGAGTAGCGGTGTAGATTTATCTTTATACGATTTTTGCCCAAAACCCGATAATTATTTAGCTTGGCTAGGCAGAATTGCCCCCGAAAAAGCTTTAGAGAATGCTGTAGAAGCGGCGCAAATTGCTAATATTCCCCTCAAAATCATGGGTAAAATGCAAGACGAGGAATACTGGCAAAAAATTTGTCAAACTTACCCCAACGCACCGATAGAATACTTAGGGTTTTTGTCTACTACCCATATGCAGCAGCAATTGCGATCGTGCAAAGCCTTACTTATGACACCACGTTGGGTAGAAGCTTTTGGTAATGTAGCGATAGAAGCTTTAGCTTGTGGAGTGCCAGTAATTGCTTATCGTCGTGGCGGCCCGGCGGAGATTGTTATTGATGGTAAAACGGGGTTTTTGGTAGAACCAGATAGCGTCAAAGGTTTAGTGAGTGCGATCGCGCATTTACCCGAAATTAACCGCTCTAACTGCCGCCAGAGCGCGGAAAAAGAGTATTCTTTAGAGGCATTGGGCGATCGCTTTGAGGACTGGTTTAGGCAAATTCTCAAATAAATTAAAATTTCCTCGCTGTGGGCGGAGGTTTAACAAAAAGCTAAAGTTGCCGCCACCAGCAAGGAACAATGTTAAAAGTTTAGAATTTTTATGTAAACCGCTAAAAATAGCAGAGTACACATTTTATGTTGAGCTTTTTAACAAGCGTTTAAGACATTGACTGAATGATATAGTCAAAGTAAGGTGCTGCTTCTGCCGCATCTTCTGCACTCATTAAGTTAAGAGCCGCAGTTTTTAAGCAACGGATAGATTCAACCATTCCTGGAACGGGAACGCCCAAAGAATTGTACATTTCACGCACGCCAATTAAACCAATTTTTTCAATTGGTTCTTTATCGCCCGCAAGTACACCGTAAGTAATTAGGCGCAAGTACCAGCCATAATCGCGCAGACATAAAGCTCGTTGACGTTCGCCGTAAGCATTACCGCCAGGGGCGATAAAGTCGGGGCGCTTTTGCCAAAGTTTCTTGCTGGCTTCAGTAACAATCTTCTTTTCGTTCTCGGCTAGAGTTGCAGCGATTCTCATGCGCTGTTCCCCAGTTTTCAAAAACTCTTTAATGGTATTGAGTTCGCCAGTGCTAGGGTAGCGAAGATCGTCGTCGGCTTGCAAAATAAGTTGACTAACTACACTCATAATGATTGCGATCGCTAATTATCAATTAGTAGTTTAACTAAGTCTATGTACACAAATAAAGAGAATTTAACACTATGTCTTTAAATCAATTATCCACCGAAGCGGAAGATCGTCACAAACACTGGCAGCAAGGGAACTTAATTGAAATAGTTATTGATGATTTGAGCGACACCGGGGACGGAGTGGGACGCTTTGAGGAACGAGTCGTATTTGTTCCCGATACCGTACCAGGCGATCGCATTTTAGCGCGTTTAATTAGAGTCAAACCTAAATACGCCTACGGCAAATTATACGAAATCTTAGAGCGATCGCCCCATCGTCGGCGACCTAGCTGTATTGTTGCCGATAAATGCGGCGGTTGTCAGTGGCAAAGCGTGTCTTACGAATATCAGCTAAAAGCCAAGTTTAACCAAGTCGTGCAAGCTTTAGAACGAATTGGCGGCTTTACAAATCCACCCGTAGACCCAGTTTTAGCAGCCCCAGAAGCTTTAGGTTATCGCAATAAAGTTACTTATCCTCTCAGTAGGTCATCTGAAGGACAAGTACAAGCAGGGTATTATCAAAAAGGCACTCACCAACTCATCAATCTCAATCAATGTCCCGTTCAAGATGAGCGCTTAAATCCGTTACTTAAAGAAATTAAGCAAGATATTTATAAGCGCGGTTGGTCAATATATAACGAAACCCGCCATCAAGGTCGATTGAGGCATTTGGGGCTACGAATTGGTCGCCGTACCGGGGATATGTTGCTAACTTTAGTAGTTACAGATTGGACTTTGCAAGAACTTGAAACGCAAGCCCAAGAATGGTTAGACCGCTATTCTAACTTAGTTGGAGTATCGCTCAATCTCAACGCCAAAGTTACGAATACAATATTTGGCGAAAAAACTCGCTGTATTGCTGGACAAGCTTACCTAGTAGAACAATTTGCTGGCTTAGAGTTTCAAATGTTGCCAACTACATTTTTTCAAGTGTATACAGAGGCGGCAGAGGCGTTGTTAGAAGTAATTAAGCAGCAACTCAACTTACAAAGGCAAGAGGTCTTAGTGGATGCGTATTGTGGCATTGGGACGTTAAGTTTGCCTCTAGCTTCTCAAGTTAAACAAGTAATTGGTTTAGAAGTGCAAGCCGCCGCCGTAGAACAAGCTAGGTTTAATGCTTGGCGCAATAATATTGAAAATGCCACGTTTCAATTAGGTGCGGTAGAGAAATCACTTCCTTCTTTGGCAATTAAGCCCGATGTTGTATTATTAGACCCACCTCGCCAAGGATGCGATCGCACGGTAATTGATGCTTTAATTGCAACTAAGCCCCAAAAAATTGTTTACGTTAGCTGTAAACCCGCCACCTTAGCCCGCGATTTAAAACTACTTTGCTTTGAGGGTGACTACAAATTAGTTAAAGTCCAGCCCGCCGATTTCTTTCCCCAAACCTCTCATGTAGAGTGTGCGGCTTTCTTAGAATACGCAGGAGATTAGTAAACTTTTTGGAAAACGCTCAATCCAAAGGTTGGGCGTTAAAGAGTGAAAATTGGACGCAAATATCTATGCAAGTAGCCGATCTTCCCAATCTTCTGGTTCCCTTGGCGCTGCTAGGCTTAATTGTAGTAGCAGCGATCGCATTCAGTAGCATTAGTAAATAGCAAAAGTGCGATCGCACGCAGTTAGCAGCAGCGTATTCTAAAACATAGCTTTGGGCAAGATACAATAATCCCAAGGATTGGCTCAAAACAAGTGTTAAACAAGATACGCGAGGAGAAGGGTTACGCATGGGTAAAGTAGTTGGTATAGACTTAGGTACAACTAACTCAGTAGTTGCTGTCATGGAAGGCGGCAAACCCGTAGTAATTGCCAATGCCGAAGGAATGCGGACTACTCCCTCGGTGGTAGGGTTTAGTAAAGATGGCGAACGCCTAGTAGGACAGTTAGCCCGTAGGCAAACTATCTCTAATCCGCAAAACACTTTTTACGCAGTTAAACGGTACATTGGGCGTAATTATGCCGAACTTAGCCCCGATTCAAAGCGGGTTGCCTATACTATCCGCCGCGACGAAATGGGCAATATCAAAATTCGCTCCCCGCGATTAGAAAAAGATTTTGCCCCCGAAGAAATTAGCGCAATGGTGCTAAAAAAGTTGGCAGATGATGCCAGCCGCTATTTAGGCGATCGGGTAACAGAAGCCGTAATTACAGTACCAGCTTACTTTAATGATTCCCAACGCCAAGCAACGCGAGATGCGGGGAGAATCGCCGGATTAGAAGTAAGAAGGATTCTCAACGAACCAACGGCGGCTTCTTTAGCTTACGGACTAGATCGCCAAGAAAATCAAACAATTTTGGTATTTGATTTAGGTGGCGGTACGTTTGACGTATCAATTTTGGATGTAGGCGATGGCGTATTTGAAGTTAAAGCTACCAGTGGCGATACGCAACTAGGCGGTAATGATTTCGATCAAAAAATTGTTGATTGGTTAGCAGAACTGTTTTTAGACCAAGAGGAAATAGACCTAAGACGCGACCGCCAAGCCTTACAAAGGCTCTCAGAAGCGGCGGAAAAGGCAAAAATTGAACTATCTAGCGTCAACATTACAGATATCAATCTCCCTTTTATTACCGCCACTGAAGACGGGCCAAAACATTTAGAAACTCGGATCGATCGCAGTCAATTTGAGGAGTTGTGCGAAGACTTAATTGCTAGGTTGCGAAGACCAGTCAAAAGAGCGCTAAATGATGCCAATCTCAGACCCGCCGATATTGACGAAATTGTCCTTGTAGGTGGCGGTACGCGAATGCCAATGGTACAGCAGCTAGTACGGAGTTTAATCGGCAAGGAACCCAACCAAAATGTCAATCCGGATGAAGTTGTTGCCGTTGGCGCGGCTATTCAAGCCGGGATTTTGGCAGGAGAAGTCAAAGACATTCTATTGTTGGATGTTACCCCGCTATCGGTGGGATTAGAAACAGTTAGCGGAGTTATGAAAAAACTTATCCCCCGCAACACGACTATACCTGTAAGGCGATCGGATATCTTCTCTACGGGAGAAAACAACCAAACTCTTGTAGAAATTCATGTTGTCCAAGGCGAAAGGGATATGGCAACCGATAACAAATCTTTGGGTAAATTTAAGCTAACAGGGATTCCCCCCGCACCGCGTGGAGTTCCCCAAATTCAAGTAGCTTTCGATATTGATGCTAATGGGATATTGCTCGTAACGGCTTTAGATCGTAATACTGGACGAGAGCAAAGTATTACAATTCAAGGTGCTTCAACTCTTAGCGAAGCTGAAGTTAACAAAATGGTGCAAGAGGCGGAAAAATTCGCCAATGCTGACCGCAAACGCAAAGAAAGAGTAGAAAAACGCACCCGCGCCGAAGCTTTAACTTTAGAAGCTGAAAGAGAACTTAAGCAAGTAGCGTTAGATTTTGGCATGCAATTTGCCCGTAATCGCCGCCAACGAATAGAAGTTTTAGTTCGGCAATTACGAGAGTATCTTAACCAAGATAGCGATCGCGGTATCGATCAATCCTATGCTGACTTAAAAGATGCTTTATCCGACCTAAACCGCGAAGTGCGCCAGTATTACAGCGATGACGATGATGGTGGCAACTTATTTGACTCCATTCGGCGCGTATTTACCGATGATGATGACGACTACGATCCGCCACAGCGCCGAGATCGCCCTTATTATAGTAACGATGAGGGTTTTAACCGTCGGCGACCCCAACGCCCTAGTTATCAAGATAATTGGGATGACGACGATAACTGGCTATAGCTGCATAACCAAATTTTTCCTTAACCGCTTTTACAGAATATGCAGAATTTGCAGAATTTCAAAAATTACTACGATATTTTAGGAGTACCAAAAGATGTTGCGTCCGAGGAAATCAAAAGAGTTTTCCGGCGACTTGCTAGGCAATATCACCCAGATTTGAATCCGGGAAATAAAGAAGCAGAGGAAAAGTTTAAAGATATTGGTGAAGCTTACGAAATTTTGGGCGATCCAAGTAAGCGATCGCAGTACGATCGTTTTAGCTTACATTGGCAACAAAAGTCGCGCGGTAAGGCCGGAAAAAGCGTGTTTAAGCGCGGTACTCGCGAAACAGAATTAGACGAGTTTGCTGATTTTGAGAGTTTCATCGACCAAGTGCTAGGACGAAACAATAAAACTGCTAGTGATGATGACGATCCTTTTCGTCCTGGTACGACAAAATACGCTACTACTGTTACGCCGCGTCCCAGTCGTCGCAATATAGAAGCGAAGCTAATTGTTCCTTTAGAAAAAGCTTATGAAGGAGGTGCGGAAAGAATTAGGCTAGAAGATGGGCGCAGCCTTGAAGTTAATATGCCGCCAGGAATGTTTACCGGGCAAACTATCCGTTTAAAAGAACAAGGGGTAGGGGGTGGCGACCTATTTTTAAAAATTACCGTCTCTCCCCACGATTACTTTCTGCTTGAAGGTAACGATATTGCTGTTAAACTGCCTATTACTCCCAGCGAAGCAGTGTTAGGCAATCCAGTAGAAGTGCCAACTTTAGACGGTTTAGTACAAATGAATTTACCTGCCGGAGTAAGATCGGGTCAAAGGTTGCGTCTGGCAAATAAAGGTTACATTGACGACGAAGGTAGACGCGGCGACCAATTGGTAGAAATTCAAATTGTTGTACCCAAAACTATTAGTCCTCAAGAAAAGGAACTATACGAAAAACTCCGGCAAATTGAAACTTTCAATCCCCGCGCTGATTTGCTTGGGTAAACAGATGTTTTAATACAGCTATGACAACTATAAATGCCAAAAATTTAACCTTAGCTGAAGTGCATCGCCTGCTTAAAATTGAAAAATTACCCAATGGTTATTTTTCAACTCTATTATCTTTAGAACCGCTAACACCGTTTGAACAACAAGAGATTGTCCAAATTAGTAATGATTTTAATGGTTACTTAGTTGAAGGCAGCGTTTTAGAAGGGCTAGTAAAAGCTTTAACTACTTTTCCTTTGCTACGATTAGCTGGCTATTATAAATCTCCGCTTAAGCTGAGCTTAGAGCAAGATATCGCTGATATTTTTATAGAGGACGAAGACACTTTAATTGCTGGACGGCTAGATATTGTTGCCATTAATGAGACTCAAAAAACAAGCACTAAGGTAAAGTTTTGGGTTTTAGTCATAGAGTCTAAAAATAGCAGTATTGCTCCATCTGCGGGTTTACCTCAGCTTCTTACTTATGCCTATAAAAGTTTAGAATCCCAGCAATCAATTTGGGGGTTAGTAACTAATGGCGAACTTTATCAATTTGTATATATTCAGCAGGGAAGTCCGCCAACTTATCAGCAAATGCCAATTTTTAGTTTGATGGACGCGGATACTTCAATACAGTTACTCCAGGTTTTAAAGGCAATTTGTAAATTAAAAACTTCTCCGACAATAAAGTAATAGACAATACGCAAAAAAATATTCAAACATCACTTCCTGAAGGTTTATGGAAAAATCCCATGTAATGCATACCACTTGGACTAATGACTTCAATTGCAGTTGGTACATTATGTTGCACCCAAATCGTAAAAGTCCCAACTCTGATACTTGAAGGAACTCTTATTGATACTTCTCTAAAGCCACTTTTCGCTCTCTGTTCTTTTATACGAATTTTGAAAAGCTTACTTACCTTAGTAGGGTAGCCATGATTGTTTAGTCTTTCAATTTCAGAAGGTGCTAATTCAGGAAGCCCTAACTTGTGAGCATTTTTGACAAAAACGTAGTACAACAATATATCATTTAAAGTCGTAGTAAAAGTAATATCACCACTTTCCGTCCATACTATAGTATTGTTAGATTGCGAAATATTGACTTTTTTAAGAAGTGAAATATCTATAATTTTTGCTTGTGATGCTTTCTCTGTATTAAAATCTGTTATGTGCAAATAAACTTCACTTTTTTGCTGCTTGGTTATAAAAGACTTAAACTCAAAGTTTAGTTTGTGATATTTTCGATCTATCCAACTATGACGATGAAAACTGGGGGCAATTGCAATAAGTCGGACTGGGAGTTGATAGTTGACGTGCTGCTGAAAAGGTTTTTCTTCTAGCACATTATGGTAATAACGGGTAAGTTGTTGAACGATGTATCGATCTTCAATATTTTTTAGTTCTATTATTACCAATCTATTATTTTTATCTAATGCCAAAATATCACAGATATCACCGGATACTATATATTGACGTTTTAAAGGTAATAGTTTAAACAGACCCTCTAACTGACTCCAAACAAAATCTTCGAGATTATTCTCACTTGCAAACTGCCAACCTTCACTTACTTTTTTCAGCATATACTTTAAATAAATTAATAAGCTTAATCAATAATTAAATTCTAAATAATGTATTTTATTATACTGATTTTGCCTGTGTCTTTGGATTTGTTGACGCGCTTACGAGGCAGAAAATTAGGAGGCTGATAGGATAAAAGAAAGTAATAAAATAATGTCTCGCTCGTTTTAAATTATGGCTTTAAGCAATGTCCGCGATTTATATCAGCAGGTAATACTAGAACACTACAAAAAACCGCGCCATAAAGGGCAAACAAGCCCCATCCACCGCCAACAGCGCGGACATAACCCCTCTTGTGGCGATACGATTGAATTAACCGTACAGCTAAACGAAACAGGCGACGCAATTGAGGATGTAAAGTTTGAAGGCGAAGGCTGTGCGATCGCTATGGCATCAGCCGACTTAATGGCGGATGCTTTGCGTGGTAAACAAATAGACGAAGCTTTGGCAATGGTGAAACGCTTTCAAGGCATGATGAAGGGTGAAGACGAGTTTCCCAAAGAATTAAGAAAACTAAATGTTATGCAAGGCGTAGCTCAATTTCCAGTCAGAATTAAGTGTGCTAATCTCTCTTGGCATACAATCAAAGCTGCTTTGGAAAACGACCAAACCGAAGCTATTAGCAACGAAAGCGAGTAAATTAAGCTAATGCCAACTACTGCTACTTTTCTTACTGTCGCTCAATGGGCAGGTATTATCACCCTATTCTGTGCTTTTTTAGCAGTGTTAGGTTTTAGTTTCAAATGGGCTGCTAGATTTCAACTTGTCGGCGTTACAGGCTTTTTTGGCGTACTCACGGGCGGATTATTTGCTTTAAGCTTAGTCCCGATTACTCGCACAGTAGTACCAGGAGCAGTCAAATTTGCCAGAGTTTACGATGCTGGCTCAAATCAAGCCGTAATTTCTGTAGCACCCACTATTACCGAAACAGAGCTAGAAGCAACCTTGCGTCAAGCTGCCGGAAACTTGTATTCTTATGGTCGGTTGGGGCGAGAGGAAGATAAACTAATTATTCGGGCAAGAACGATTATTCACCCCCAAAAAGGAATGTCAAAGCCGCTATATATTGGGCAAATCAAGCGCAGTCTGGTAAATAAAGAAGACGCACAAATGCAAATTGAGATTTTCCCCGATAAATTTGCCCAACTACCTAAACCTGATGCCTCGTAAAAGTCGATGAACCAAGCCTCAACATCTCCAATTTTTACTCTTAGTGTCGCCCCAGCTAAAGTATTACGCGGCGAACAGTTGCTAGAACAAGCTGGAAACGCGATCGCCCGCCAAGGCAATCGTCCCCTTATTGTGGGAGGCGATCGCACTTTAAAAGCTACGTTACCCCGCTTGCAGCCTGTTTTAAAGGCACAGCAACTTGACGCAAGTACGGCAAGCTACGGTGCTGATTGTAGTGAGGCGAATTTGGAAAAGATGCGCGAAGCTGTGAAAACCCATCAAGCAGATTTAATTATTGGTGTCGGTGGTGGTAAGGCGTTAGACGCGGCAAAGTTATTAGCTTATCAGTGCCATTTGCCTGTCGTAACAATTCCCACCAGTGCAGCTACTTGTGCGGCGTGGACGGCACTATCTAACGTATATTCCGAGCAAGGGGCATTTTTGTACGATGTTAGTTTAGAAAATTGTCCCGACTTACTTTTACTCGATTACGATTTAATTGCCACTGCTCCCGCTTATACGTTAGTCGCCGGAATTGGCGATGCGATCGCCAAGTGGTACGAAGCCTCCGTTAGTAGCGGCAACTCCGAGCAAACTTTGATAGTTTCCGCCGTTCAGCAAGCGAGAGTTTTAAGAGATATTTTATTTCAAAAATCCGCCGCCGCCTTACAATCACCCGGTAGCGCTGTATGGAAGGAAGTTGTAGACGCAACGGTATTACTTGCGGGGGTTATTGGCGGACTTGGAGGCGCAGAGTGTAGAACTGTAGCCGCCCATGCCGTGCATAATGGTTTAACGCACCTTCCCGTACATAGCAGCATTCACGGCGAAAAAGTGGCTTTTGGAATTTTGGTACAGTTGCGGTTAGAAGAAATGGTACAAGGAAATCAATTAGCCGCTACTTCTAGGCAACAGCTATTAAAATTTTATACAGAAGTTGGGTTGCCGCAAAAACTAGGAGACTTAGGATTAGGAGACATTAGTTTAAAAGAGTTAGAACAGGCAGCGGAACTTGCTTTAGTGCCAAAATCTGACATTCATCGCTTGCCTTTTAAAGTGGCAATCGAGCAACTTATGGCGGCGATGGTTTCTACCACTGCACCCACTAATAACAAAGACTCCCTCAACCATATCTGCATCAATGAGGAGGTCAAAAAATGAGTTTGAGTTGGATTAGTCCCGCCGATCGCATTCAATCATTACCGCCCTATGTATTTGCGCGTTTAGATGAATTAAAAGCTAAAGCTAGAGAACAAGGTTTAGATTTAATTGACTTGGGAATGGGCAACCCTGACGGTGCTACACCTCAACCAATTGTAGATGCGGCGATCGCAGCCTTGCAAAATCCGGCAAATCACGGCTACCCACCTTTTGAAGGTACGGCTAATTTTCGTCGGGCGATTACTAACTGGTATCATCGCCGCTACGATGTTCAATTAGATCCCGATAGCGAAGCCTTACCCTTGATTGGTTCTAAGGAAGGATTAACCCATTTAGCGATCGCCTATATCAATCCGGGCGATTTAGTTTTAGTTCCAAGTCCCGCCTATCCCGCCCATTTTCGCGGCCCTTTAATTGCTGGCGGTAAAGTTCACAGCCTGATTCTCAAGCCAGAAAATGACTGGTTAATCGACTTAGCCGCAATTCCTGATGCTATAGCCCAGCAAGCAAAAATTCTTTATTTCAACTATCCTAGCAACCCCACCGCCGCCACCGCACCCCGCGAATTCTTTGAGGACATTGTTACTTTTGCCCGTAAATACGAAATTCTATTAGTTCATGATTTGTGTTACGCCGAACTAGCTTTTGATGGCTATCAGCCCACAAGTCTACTCGAAATTCCTGGCGCAAAAGAGATTAGCGTTGAGTTTCATACTCTTTCTAAAACCTACAATATGGCGGGTTGGCGAGTAGGTTTTGTGGTGGGCAATCGCCACATTATTCAAGGACTGAGGACGCTAAAAACTAACTTAGATTACGGCATTTTTGCCGCCTTGCAAACCGCCGCCGAGACCGCGTTGCAATTGCCCGATTCTTATTTGCACGAAGTCCAAAATCGCTACATCCGCCGCCGGGATTTCTTGATTGAGGGTTTAAGTAAATTAGGCTGGAATATTCCCAAAACTAAAGCCACAATGTATTTATGGATGCCTTGCCCGGTGGGGATGGGTTCTACAGATTTTGCGCTTTCGGTATTGCAGCAAACGGGCGTAGTCGTCACCCCTGGAAATGCCTTTGGAACTGGGGGAGAAGGTTATGTGAGAATTAGCTTGATTGCCGAATGCGATCGCTTGGCGGAAGTTTTGCAACGCTTTAAACAAGCGAATATTTCCTATAGTGCTACCGTTGCTTAGATAAAAAGCTCGAACTACTCACATCTGATGCTGGACAGCTTGCCAAGTTAGCTAAATTCACTTTTCTATTTTTGTTCTTACTGTCATCGACATAGGTATAGGCGAAATCGATATTGCGATTGTTAACTTTTACACTCCAGTAAAGTTCGTAGCCTACGGTTCCCGCCGAAACAGAATTTATTTTCAGGGCTTTTGGGGCGGTATCGCCACAAGGTTCGCACAGTTCATAAATAGTTTGACCTTTTTCTAAGCGAGACACCGCAGCTATTGCTTGTTGTTTGCTCGTATAGGCGCATCGATCGGCATATACCGCCGATTCCAAAGTTAAAGTAAAACCAATGCCCAGAGAAACTATTTTTAACAGTGTTTGGGTTTTCATAAATTTAACTACAACTGCCCCCTACCTTACCTCGTAGCCCTCTTTAACTGGTGCAGTTTCAGCTATTAATACATCGCCAAATCGAATTTGCAACTTTGGTCCAGAAGGGGCAATTCGTATAACTACCCCATCTACCACTGGTACTTGAGAAATACGTTGCTCGTCTACATAAGTACCGTTTGCACCCTTGCTAATAATTTCCCAATTCCCGTTACTTTCTCGTAATTCAACGTGCAAGCGCGAAACTACAGAACTGTACAACACAACTTCATTATCTGTTGCTCTGCCGATCCGAATTAGAGATTTGTCAATAAACTTCCAACTTTGCATTGGAGTAGAGTTTTGGGGATGCAAAAGCATTAATGTAATCACGTTGCCAGTATTTTAAAAATTACTAAGAGATTTGAAACAGGAAAGTTACTAAGTCTCCCTTACCCAACGCAATGCGATCGCCTGCACGCAAGCGATGGCGATTACCATGAGGCAGAGGTAGGTTATTAACGTAAGTGCCGTTGGCACTGCCTACGTCTTCAATATAGTAAGTATCTCCTTCTACCCTAATATCGGCATGCACCCGCGAAACAATCTCAGAATTAGGAAATCCAGAAACATCTATATCTGGAGGAATGCGATCGTTTTGTTTACCAATGTGTAATACCGATAAATTTGGCGGCAATTCAATTAACGTATCAGTCTGAATATGCAGCATCCGCGCTTTTTGCTGCTGTAATTGAGTTGTAGAATTTGGTTTTGCCACCGTTGCCATTTCTTCAGGTGCAGCTACTCCAGGTAAGGGGGCAGGTGGTGGTGACACCTCTACAGTCTGTGGGGTTATAGGTGGTGGCGGAGATGACATCATTGATTGTTCTGCTCTCTGCGTTGCTACAGGCATCGCTTCCGGTTGATTATTATTAGCAACTAATGGCTCTAATTGTACGAGCGGCTCGGGAGGCGTTAGTTCGGGCATAGGTGCAGCAATATCTGTAGCTACACTTGTTTCTACTTCGGTCGCAACACTTGCGGTAGTTAAGTTAGAACCACACTGACCGCAAAAGGTCGCATCAGACTGAACTTCTGCCGCGCAGTTAGGACAATTTGTCATGCTTGGTAAAGGTGTATAACAAGCTTCGCACGATTGCGCGCCTTCGGGGTTGGAGTGATTGCAGTTAGGGCAGACGATCATAAATGGGATAGGAAGAAAAGAACAACTTTCACGTATTGCGGGGAGAAAGATAATATTTCTACCCCATTTAATTTTTAGCCTGACAATATACCGTCTAAAAGTAAATAAACGGCAATAATTATTTTATTATGCGCTTTCTGAGGGCAATTCTTGACCTGCGGCCCCGTCGAGCAGCCACCAAAGTTCTCCTTGGGGTTGAATTAATCTGCTAGGGTAAGTATTAGAATCCCCTACGGGAGCAAAAATTTGTGCTAAAGCCGATCTTTTACTTGCCCCTGCAACTAAAAACATTACGCAACGAGCTTGATTAATTAGCATGTAGGTAAAGGTAATTCGCGGTTGTCCGTCTTTACTACCTACGGTAATAGCCCGATCGCTCACGTTCAAAGCGGCGGTATGCGGAAACAGTGATGCAGTATGCCCATCATCGCCAATTCCCAGCAAAATTATGTCAAATACTGGCAGTTCGCCAGGGGAAAGTTGAAAAAACTTGAGTAATTCTTGCTCGTATTCACTAGCAGCTAAGGTCGAGTCTTCTTCATTTGTTGGTATGGGATGGATATTTATCGCCGGGATTGGTACTTTATCGAGCCATGCCGTACGCGCCATTAATTGATTGCTATCTGGATGCTGTGACGGTACATAGCGTTCGTCTCCCCAAAAAACATGAATTTTATCCCACGATAACTGCTGCTTAGAAATCGCTTCGTAGAGGGGTTTGGGCGTACTCCCACCCGCTAAAGCGATCGCGCATATGCCCCGCTCGGCAATAGCGATACTAATGCGATCGACGATAATTGCTAAACTGCGCTCAATCAGGGATTCTAAGCTTGGTAAGACTTCAACTGTTTTTTCCATTTCTTGCTCATCCCTATTTATCATTTAGCAAGACCTATCGAAGTTACCACACTATTTAAGGTCTTAATGTCCTTCTTGAGTGGCAATTTTTTAGGCATCAATAATTATTTGACTCGTAGTTACAATAGCAAAAATATCCGCTTTATTAACAATGTCGCTGCCCAAAACCATCGATAAATGCTTAATAATTTTTACCCGCTATCCGGAACCAGGAATAACCAAAACTCGGCTAATTCCAGCTTTAGGAGCGGTAGGCGCAGCAACACTCCAGCGCCAAATGACCGAGTACGTTTTAGCTCAAGCCCAACTAATGCAAAGTATCGAGCGCGTTTGCGTACAAGTACGTTTTGCTGGTGGTAACAAACAATTAATGCAAAATTGGTTGGGAAATAATATTGAGTGTCTAGCCCAAGGAGAAGGCGATTTAGGTCAAAAAATGGCAAACTCCTTAATATCTGCTTTCCACAACCAAACCAAATCGGCAGTAATTATTGGTAGCGATTGCCCAGGATTAACGCCTTTATTGATAGCGAAAGCATTTCAACAATTGCATCTAGGCAGCGATCTAGTGCTGGGTTCGGCAATAGATGGGGGTTATTATTTAATCGGAATAAATAGATTTATCCCCCAGTTGTTTGCAGGAATTAGTTGGGGGAGCGATCGCGTATTTGAACAAACTGTAGCTATTGCCGAAAGTCTTAATTTAGCTACAGCTTATTTACCACCCCTTGCTGATATAGATCGTCCGGAAGATTTGCCGATATGGGAGCAAATACAGAAAGAATGTTAACTTCCTTTGCAGGTTTTCTACGGTACGATAGAACCGCTCAGTCACACGCTAGTTATGCTCATGTCGGCAACTTTGGTTACGGTCGAAACTACTACTCAGCTTACAGACGATCTGATTATTCAGCCGCCTGCTTCGGGAATAGCTCTGCAAGGACAAATTGAAGTTCCCGGCGACAAATCTATCTCTCATCGGGCTTTAATGTTAGGGGCAATTTCTCAAGGGGAAACGCAAATTCAAGGTTTGCTTTTAGGCGAAGATCCCCGCAGTACCGCCGAATGCTTCCGGGCGATGGGGGCAGAAATTTCCGACTTAAATACGCAAATGGTAAGCGTTAAAGGAATCGGTTTAGGACAACTCAAAGAGCCTGTCGATACTTTAAATGCGGGTAATTCTGGTACTACTTTAAGACTCATGCTGGGGCTACTAGCATCGCACCCAGGACGGTTATTTACAGTTACAGGCGATAGTTCTTTGCGATCGCGTCCCATGTCTCGTGTAGTGAAGCCTTTGCAGCAAATGGGCGCTCATATTTGGGGACGCTCTAATGGAACTCTAGCGCCTTTAGCCATCCAAGGACAAACTCTAAAATCAATTCACTATCAATCCCCTATTGCTTCGGCTCAAGTTAAGTCTTGCATTCTGTTAGCGGGATTAATGACCGAGGGACAAACAACTATAACCGAGCCTTCAGTATCGCGAGATCATAGCGAACGAATGTTACAAGCCTTTGGGGCTGAGCTTACCACCGATCCCGATAGTAAGAGCGTAACGATAACAGGTGGCGCAACTCTTCACGGACAAACGGTAATTGTTCCTGGGGATATTAGTTCGGCGGCTTTTTGGCTAGTAGCAGGCTCGATTGTTCCTGGTTCGGAAATTTTAATTGAAAATGTTGGCGTTAATCCCACTCGTACCGGGGTAATAGAAGCTTTAGAGATGATGGGCGCAGATATTACCCTAGAAAATCAACGCGTGGTAGCTGGGGAACCTGTGGCCGATTTACGAGTACGTGCAAGTACGCTACGGGGTTGTACAATTTCTGGTGACTTAGTTCCCAGGTTAATAGATGAAATTCCCGTACTTGCTGTCGCTGCCATTTTTGCATCAGGAAAGACAATTATTAAGGATGCGGAAGAATTAAGGGTAAAAGAAAGCGATCGCATTACCGTGATGGCAAGTCAGTTAAATAAAATGGGGGCAAAAATTACTGAATTAACCGATGGAATGGAAATTACTGGCGGTACGCTTTTGACGGGAACAGAGGTCGAAAGTCATGGCGATCATCGCATTACTATGAGTTTAGCTGTTGCGTCTCTTAATGCCCAAGGTAAAACTACAATTCATGGTGCGGAGTCGGCTTCAATTTCTTACCCTACTTTTGTTGCTACCCTCAAACAAGTCTGCGGAACTAATTAAAAAATGGACGTAATTCCAGCAATTGATTTACTAAATGGTGCGTGCGTGAGGTTGTACCAGGGAGACTATGCGCGATCGCAAGTTTTCAACAATAATCCTGTAGAAGTAGCTTTACAGTGGGTAAAACAAGGCGCTACTATGCTGCATCTTGTGGATTTAGATGGCGCAAAAACCGGGCAAGTTGTCAACCATCAGGCGATCGCTCAAATTGTCCAAGCCGTACCGATACAAGTTCAAGTAGGGGGAGGATTGCGGGACTTTACAAGTGTCGAGCAATTACTAAGCTTGGGCGTACACAGAGTAATTTTAGGTACTGTGGCGGTAGAACAACCAACCCTTGTTGCCAATTTATGTCAAGCATTTCCCCAGAAAATTGCGATCGGAATAGATGCGCGTAATGGTAAAGTTGCAACTCGTGGCTGGTTAGAAACTTCGGAAGTTTTAGCCACCGATTTAGCCCAGCAGATGCAACAATTAGGCGCAGCAACCATTATCTATACAGATATTCATCGCGATGGTACGTTGCAAGGCCCAAACCTAGAAGCTTTGCGCGAACTAGCCGCCGCTATCTCTATCCCAATTATTGCTTCTGGTGGCGTTAGCTCGGTCACTGACCTACTAAGCTTACTTGCCTTAGAACCATCTGGGGTAAATGGGGTAATTGTTGGTCGTGCTTTATATACTGGAGATATTGAACTTCCAGAGGCAATTAGAGCAATTTCTCAAGGACGCTGGCAAGATGTTCCGCCGGACCTTGGTAACTCTGCTTGGGCGTAAAAGCTTGTAAAGCCTCCCTGGTTGGGATCGAACCAACGACTCTCCGCTTAGAAGGCGGATGCTCTATCCACTGAGCTACAAGGAGACGAATTGTCATTATACCAAATAAATAAAATATTTTTCGCTCGAAGTTGATTTGTGCGGTCAGAAACCTTAATTACTTCCTAACAAGGCAATAAAAAAGTTATATGTCCCCTTAGATCGGATAATAGGGATGTGCAAAACAGCCAAATAGTTTTTCATTCATGATTACCCGCGAATTAACAAAAAGTCCTCCTAGGGCAGAAATTGGACAAATGAGCCGCGTTTTAGTAGTAGAAGATGAAGAACTAATCAGGGAAATGATTGTTTTAGGTTTGGAAGGCGAAGGTTATACAACTTTCACCGCCACCGACGGGCGTACAGCTTTGACTTTATTACAAAGTACCGAACCTAACTTTGGCGAGCTTCCTTTTGACTTAATAATTTTGGATATAATGCTGCCGCAAGTAAATGGAATGGACATTTGCCGCTTGCTGCGCCACCAAGGAAATCCCGTCCCAATTTTAATGCTGAGTGCCAAAGGCAGCGAAATCGATCGCGTTTTGGGCTTAGAAGTTGGCGCAGACGACTATCTTACAAAGCCTTTTAGTATGCGAGAATTAGTCGCCCGTTGTCGCGCCTTGCTGCGCCGCCAGCGTTTAGGAGGTTTACCGCAATTACCTGTATTGCAGTTTAAAGATATTGCTCTTTATCCTCAAGAATGTCGGGTAATGGTACGAGAACAAGAAGCTAGTCTTTCTCCAAAAGAGTTTCGCCTTTTAGAATTATTTATGAACTATCCGCGTCGCGTATGGTCGCGCGAACAGTTGTTAGATAGAGTATGGGGAGCAGATTTTATTGGCGATAGCAAAACTGTAGATGTTCATATTCGTTGGCTGCGGGAAAAATTGGAAGTAGATCCAAGTCATCCTGAATACGTTGTTACGGTACGGGGGTTTGGTTATCGTTTTGGATAAAGTCTGCAAGTAGTTTAAATAGTATGGGTATCTCTAACAAAAATCGTTAAGCTGATACTTAAGAGTTCAATAGTGCCTGTGGTTCCATTTTTCCTAGGGTTAGCAGTTGCAATTGGATTGTGGGTTTGGCAGCAAATTCGACTTAAGAGCAAATTGCAACGTTTACTTGAGACTTTCGATACAGAAGTTTCAGAAGTATCTTTGCCTTTAATTCCCCGTTTGCGTCGAGAAATTGCGCTGCAAAATCAGCGCCATCAAGAACTACTTTCTCAGCTACAAACGTGGGAAACTGTCTTGGAAGCTGCCCCTATTGGATACTTGCAAGTAGACGAAGAAAATCAATTGCTGTGGTGCAATCAAAAAGCTAAACAATTACTTGGGTTGCAAAAATGGGAACCAGGGCAAGTACGCTTACTTTTAGAATTAGTGCGTTCCTACGAATTAGATCGGTTAATAGAGCAAACTCGCGATCGCCAAGCGCCCCAAGAACACGAATGGTTGCATTATCCCGATTGCGCTGATGCGGCGGCTATGAGCAATTTACAAAAAATTAGTTTGCGCGCCTCTAGTTTACCTTTGTCTCAAGAACAAGTTGGGGTATTTTTAGAAAATCAGCAGCCAATAATAGATATTATTCAAGCGCGCGATCGCTTAGTTTCTGATTTAGCCCACGAACTAAAAACGCCTTTAACGTCTATTCGCCTAGTTGTAGAAACTTTACAGCAGCAAATAGACTTGCCCAAGCGGCGATTAGTCGATCGCTTACTTCCAGAAGTTGACCGCTTAATTAATTTGGTACAAAACTGGCTCGAAATCAGTCATTTAGAGCTAGAACCGCATAAAAAATTAAATCTTCAACCTGTAGAATTAGAAAGTCTGATTTCTTCAATTTGGCAAAATCTCGAACCTATCGCCCAAGCCAATCATCTCCAGTTTTCTTACTCCCAACCTAATCCCGTCTGGATTCAGGCAGATAAATCGCGGCTGACGCAAGTATTTTTAAATTTACTCCACAACAGTATTAAGTACAGCCCTACTGAATCTACTATTTATGCGATCGTGAATTTGCTACCAACTAAAACTGCACCCAAGCAAGTGCAAATCAATTTTATTGATTGCGGTAAGGGGTTCCCGGTGGCAGATTTGCCTTACGTTTTCGATCGCCTGTATCGCTGCGAACCAGACAGAACCCGCCATTCTATGGAACCAATAAATTCATCGATAATTCATGGTAGCGGTTTGGGTTTAGCGATCGCCCAGCAAATTATTCTCGCTCACGGCGGTACAATTAAAGCCAAAAATCACCCCGATACTGGTGGTGCTTGGCTACAGATAGAATTACCCCAAGTTATCGCAGACTTAAGAAACTAGAACTATTATTAAATAAAGAGTTCTGTAGCTGGTTGCAACCAAAAGCCGATAGTGAATAATGCCGTTTCCGATCGCAATTTTGAACGACCCCACTTTCAACGCCGCCTCCGCCGTTTAGAACGCGATATTTTACGCATGGGTGCTTTAGTTGAAAACTCTTTTCGCTTAAGTCACCAAGCTTTATTTGCTCGCGATTTGACGGCAGCCGAACAACTGCCTTTACTTGATAAACAAATTGACCAGTTTTATCGTCAAATTGAATTAGAATGTGCCGCTTTAATTACTTTAGAAGGGCCAGTAGCTCAAGATTTACGGCTTTTGAGCGCTTTTATGCAGCTAGTTCGAGATTTAGAACGCATTGGCGATTATGCTGAAGACTTAGGCGAAATTGCTTTAAAAATTTTTCCTTACCCTCCTCATCGCTGCGTCCCGGAAATTGAAACTATGTCTCATCACGCACAAGCCATGTTAGCTACAAGTTTAGTTGCCTTAGCGGATTTAGATGCTATTGCTGGGCGATCGGTAAAGCGTTTAGATGATGTGGTCGATACTGCTTACAAAACCGTTTATCAAACCTTAGCCAACGAACGCGATATTAAAGGAGTTGTAGAGCCAATTTTACTACTCGCATTAGTTATTCGCCATTTAGAGCGTATGGCCGATCATTCTACAAACATTGGGCAAAGAGTGGCCTATATAGTTACCGGACAAAGAGGTTAAAAAGTT
>Ga0068628_1000041_pt1 | contig 23753 bp, 27 predicted proteins | sample InSIn2gowninarea_FD_77431 | JGI IMG/M metagenome (GOLD analysis project Ga0068628, IMG submission 77431) | Clean room microbial communities from NASA Spacecraft Assembly Facility at Jet Propulsion Laboratory, Pasadena, California, USA -... ... | reverse complement strand
TAGGGTTGTGTATGTAATTTGTATTTTGGTGGATTGTTGTGGCAGACCGCCGTGCGCTCTTGCACGGGCAGGCACCCTCCTATTTTATTAACGCCAGTAGAGCGCGGCTCCCGGTCATGTAAACTCACATTATATAATAAAAGATTGTTTTTTTATATTGCCGAGTTGTATTATTATCTTTATATTGTTGATGGTTTCCACACATTAATAATATGAATTCATGTTTATTATGAATTGTTAAGGCATAGTTCGTAAAGTTAATTAACGATGGAACAAGTTATTAACTTAGGTGGTGCCGCACCTGGCCAATTTATGGAAAAAATAATTGGGAGCGTGACAGGTGGTATCAGAGCAGCTAATCCCGGTGTTGAAGCTGCTGTGCACTTTCAACGAAGTGAAGGTGGTATGGTGAAGCCTGATAGAGCTGGGTTGCTCATGACAGGTGAAGCCGATACAGGTAAAGTTATGGAGAAATCGTGGATGAACAGTCTGGGTTTCGTGGAATTGATGGTCCATGGCAAGACCATTCAAGCTCTGGTGGACATGGGAGCCACTCATAACTTTATGACGACACGGTTGGCAAAAGAGGCTGGACTGATGATCTCCCCATCGAATATGGAGGTCAAGGTAGTGAACTCTAGAGCTAAGGTGGCAGGTTTGGTACACGAAGTACCTGTACAGATGAAAGACTGGAAGGGTCAGTTGGACTTCACAGTGATGGAGATGAACGACTTTGATATGATACTTGGACAAGATTTCTTGAAGGAAAACAAGGCTATTGTTGTCCCCTTTTGTGATGAGGTGGTGCTAGTTGGACAGACATGAACTTGGACTTTGCCCACTCATAGCAAAGGGTGGAAGTCAAGGTGCAGCATGTTTCTGCACTGAGTTTGGAGAGGGCTATGAAGGACTCAAATATGGAGACATATGCGGTGATGTTCAAGGATGTTGAAGGTGATGGAGTGGGGACGCCTGTTCCAGCTGAGATATCTGATGTGCTGACCAAATATGTGGATTTGATGCCTGATGATCTACCGAAGAAACTTCCACCAAGGCGTGCAGTAGACCATAGCATTGAGCTTGAGCCAGGAAAGCAACCCCAGGCTAAAGCACCTTATCATTTATCAGGGCCCGAGTTGGAGGAATTGAAATGAGAGTTAAAGGAGTTAACTGATGCAGGTTTCATTAGACCTTCAAGGTCCCCTTATGGAGCTCCAGTATTATTCCAGCAGAAGAAGGATTCGAATGAGCTACGGATGTGCTGTGATTATCGTGCATTGAACAAGCAGACGGTAAAGAACAGGTATCCTTTGCCATTGGCTACTGATTGCTTTGAAAATCTTGCAAAAGCCCGAGTGTTTTCCAAGCTGGACTTGAGGCATGGATATTATCAGGTGCAGATAGCTGAAGGAGACGAGAAGAAGACCGCGATAGTAACAAGGTATGGTAGCTTTGAGTTCCTTGTTATGCCATTCGGGTTGTGCAATGCTCCTACTATGTTTTTCACTTTGATGAATGATGTTCTACAACCATACTTGGATTCTTTCGTAGTAGTATACTTGGACGATATAGTGGTGTTCAGTGACAACATGGAGGATCATAAGAAGCACTTGGCAATGGTGTTTGAGGCACTGAGGACAAATCAGTTGTTCTTGAAGAAGTCTAAGTGTGTGTTCGCTTAGACCGAGATTCCGTTCCTTGGGCATATTGTTGGTCAAGGGTACATACGGATGGAGCCAAGTAGGGTGAAGGCGATCGAGGATTGGGTTGAACCAAAGAATGTCCATGAGATGAGGGTGTTCTTGGGCATGACCAACTACCAACGGAAGTTTGTGGAAGGGTACTCCAAGGTGACATCGGCACTGACCTACCTATTGAAGAAAGACAAGAGGTGGAATTGGATGGATAAATGTCAAGTGGCATTTGATGACTTGAAGAAGAGGATGGTTACAGCACCGATACTGAAGTTGCCTGACTTCTAGAGACCATTTGAGGTGCACACTGATGCTTCAGATTTTTCCATAGGAGGAGTTCTTATGCAGGATGGGCATTCGGTGGCGTACGAGAGTCGGAAGTTGCAGGATAGAGAATGAAGGTATCTGGTTCATGAGAAGGAGATGACTGCGATCATTCACTGTCTTCATGTGTGGAGGCATTACCTGATTGGGAAGCCATTTGTTGTCAAGACTGACAACGTTGCAGTAAGTTATTTTGCATCACAACCGAAGCTTTCTGCGAAGCAAGCTCATTGGCAGGACTTCTTGGCAGAATTCAACATGACTATCGAGTATAGACCGGGTAGACACAATGCGGTAGTAGATGCCCTTAGTAGGAAGGGACAGCTTGCAGCATTGGAGGAGGAAGAAGACCAGGCAGCTAGGAGTAGGAGTCGAGTTCAGATGTCGGAAGAGATGCAAAACAAGATCAAGGAAAGTGTTGAAACTGATACTTTGGTGCAGAATATAGTGAAGCAGATAAAGGAGGGGAAGACATGAAAGTTCTGTCTATGAGATGGGTTCTTGTTCTTTGGAAACCGACTCTATGTTCCAAAGTCATCTGGGCTCAGGAGGCACCTTTTGAAGGAGTGCCACGACTCATCGTGGGTTGGCCACCCAGGGCAACGTCGTTCTTTGGCATTGTTGGAGAGAGGATTCTTTTGGGAGAAGATGTGAGAGGATGTGGAGGAGTATGTACATACGTGCATCATTTGTGAGCAGGACAAATCAGATACTCAGAGGCAAGGAGGACTATTGCAGCCTTTACCGATTCCAGAGAGGCCATGGATGAGTGTCTCGATGGAATTCATCACTTAGTTGCCACAGGTTCATGGGTATAATGGAATCATGGTCGTGGTTAATCGTTTTTCCAAGTATGCTATTTTTGTTCCTACAAAGATACCTTGTGGAGCCGAGCGGACTGCGAAGTTGTTCTTTAAGAACATAGTGAAGTATTGGGGGATGCCATTGAGCATTGTGTTGGATAGAGATCTGTGTTTTACAGGTAGATTTTGGACCACATTGTTCAAGTTAGTCGGGACGGAGTTATTGATGAGTTCGAGCTACCATCCATAGACAGATGGGCAGACTGAGAGGATCAACGCATTGCTGGAGGACTACTTGCGACACTATGTGACGGCTGATCAGAAGAATTGGCCCAAACTCTTGGATATTGCTTAGTTTAGCTACAATATTCAAAAGAGTTCCACGACGGGGTACAGTCCATTTGAGTTGGTGAATGGGCAGATGCCGGTTGCACCGCATACCGTAGTGACGGGAGGCTTCTTGAGAAGTCCTCATGCGAGGAAGTTCATGAAGGCTTGGGAGGAGACCTTGGAGTTAGCACGGTTACGCTTGCACGATGTTGCAAAGCGGATGAAGAAGTATGTTGATCGTGGAAGATGGGAAGCACAGTTCAGTGTGGGAGATATGGTGTTTCTCAGGATTACCGGGGAGCAGTTTCAGCCAGCCAAGGGGACTACAGGAAAACTGACATGGAAGTATGAGGGACCATTTCGAGTGAAGAAGAAAGTGGGGGAAGTTGCTTATGAGCTAGAACTTCCACACCATATGCACATGAAGCACCCTGTTTTTCATGTGAGTCAGTTGAAGAGATGTCGACTTCATTCAGACCATCCAGAGAGGGTTGAACCACCGAGAGGACCAGCCGGAATTATGGACAGACCAGGACTAGAGTTGGAGAAGCTTGGGAATCTCAGAACTAGGGGAATTGGTTGCCACATATGACGGGAATTTCTTTGCAGATGGAAGAATGCACCGGAGGAAGAGAGTTGGGAAACGGAGGACTCGCTTTAGAGATGGAAGGACAAGATCGAGAAGTACGACAGGAAATTGAGGAGGAAGGTAGGATTGTCGAGGACGACAATGACTTCTGGTGGGGGAGGATGTAACGCCCTGCGGTTGTGCACCGGTGCACGCTCCCTCCCATCGTGAAAAACGACTAAGTATGAAACGGGCGCTCCATGAGTGACGAGGCATTTGCGAAGTGCGCGCGCGAATATGGAGAGAGCTCGCATATATATATGGTGAACAAGTGGTTCATCTATGTGTTCAAGCTGACTAAGAGCGCACCCACACATCAGGTGAGCCGACGGTGAGGAGGAGCGTTTGGTGGGCAAAACGTTATGTGTTTTGGAGGTTGGCCAAATGGTAACGGGACTACCATGTGCACGTATAAAAAGAGGGAACGCATGGTCATTTGGACAACGAACTCTCGTCGCATTCTCATCGCACAAGAGATTGCACAGGTTTACCGTAGCTCGAGTAGGGATGAGCCCGCCGAGCCTGGCGAGGGTCGTGTAGAAATTGTAGTGGTGCGCACGGGTGCCCACACCGCCATACACTTGGATTGGGTTGAGGCTTGGGCACGGGTCGTGCACGGGTGCGCCCGCCCATCCAACGCTAGGGTTGTGTATGTAATTTGTATTTTGGTGGATTGTTGTGGCAGACCGCCGTGCGCTCTTGCACGGGCGGGTGCCCTCCTATTTTATTAACGCTGGTAGAGCGCGGCTCCCGGTCATGTAAACTCACATTATATAATAAAAGATTGTTCTTTTATATTGCCGAGTTGTATTATTATCTTTATATTGTTGATGGTTTCTACACATTAATAATATGAATTCATGTTTATTATGAATTGTTAAGGCGTAGTTCGTAAAGTTAATTAATGATGGAACAAGTTATTAACTTAGGCAGTGCTGCACCCGGCCAATTTATGGAAAAAAGAATTGGGGGCGTGACAGCTGGCCATGAAGGGGAACCTCCGCGTAGCTAGTTAGCAGGCTGAGGTCTCGTTCGTTATCATAATTAACCAGACGAATCGCTCCACCAACTAAGAACGGCCATGCACCACCACCCATAGAATCAAGAAAGAGCTCTCAATCTGACAATCCTTACTATGTCTAGACCTGGTAACTTTCCCCATGTTGAGTCAAATTAAGCAACATGCTCCACTCCTGGTGGTGCCCTTTCGTCAATTCCTTTAAGTTTCAGCCTTGCAACCATACTCGCCCTGGAACCCAAACACTCTGATTTCTTAGAAGGTGCTGGCAGAGTCCTTAGAGCAACATCTGCTGATCCCTGGGTTGACATCGTTTATGGTTGAGACTAGGATGGTATCTGATCATCTTTGAGCCCCCAAATTTCATTATTGATTAATGAAAACATCCTTGGAAAATTCTTTCGCAGTGGTGTGTCTTTCATAAATCCAAGAATTTCACCTCTGACAATGAAATACGAATGCCCCCGACAGTCCCTATTAATCATTACTCCAGTCCCAAAGGCCAACACAATAGGACTAGACTCCTATCATATTATTCCATGCTAATGTATTCACAACATAAGCTTGCTTTGAGCACTCTAATTTTTTCAAAATAACAGTGCCAGAATCGCGATCCAGCCAGTTAAGGCCAGGAGCACGCCGCCGACAAAAGGGACGGAAGGGTAGGTGCACACCGAGTAGGTGGACCATCCTTTATGACCCAAGATCCAACTACGAGCTTTTTAACTGCAACAAATTAAATATACGCTATTGGAGCTGGAATTACCACAACTGCTGGTACCAGACTTTCCCTCCAATGGATCCTCATTAAAGGATTTAGATTGTACTCATTCCAATTACCAGACTCGATGAGCCCAATATTGTTATTTATTGTCACTACCTCCCCATGTCAGGATTGGGTAATTTGCATGCCTGCTACCTTCCTTGGATGTGATAGCCGTTTCTCAGGCTCCCTCTCTGGAATCAAACCCTAATTCTCTGTCACCCATCACCACCATGGTAGGCCTCTATCCTACCATCGAAAGTTGATAGGGCAGAAATTTGAATGAAGCATCGTCAGCACAAGGGCTATGCGATCCGTCGAGTTATCATGATTCACCGGAGAAGTACGCAAGCCCATGCCAGCCTTTTATCTAAAGAATTCATCCCTTCCAAAGAGTTAGGACTTGGTGCACATATTAGCTCTAGAATTACTACAGTTATCCGAGTAGTATGGTACCATCAAAAAAACTATAACTGATTTAATGTGCCATCCGCAGTTTCACAGTCTAAATTAGTTCATACTTAGACATGCATGGCTTAATCAATATGACTACTGGAAGGATAAACCAGGTAGCACCCTCCCACTTCAAAGGGAATTCTAGGTGCTCTCTTAACAAGAGCCAACCTGAACATCCCATCAAGTCAAAAAGATGTAAAAATATCATGTAAAACTTTTATGACTTACACCTCATGCATCCCAAGAAGGAAGCACACACAACATGCCAAGGACATGGTGAAAAAAAGGGCACACTTGCCGAGCCACAACACACCAAGGCCACTCCGTAGTTCGTAGCCAACAAGAAAACGAGTGATCACTCCCCCACTCCCTTAGAAATGCCTCCAAAGGCCTCCATGCCCCGCACCGAGGCCACCTAGGAGTCCACCTGGACAACAGCAACGGTGGACCTCGATCATAAAATTGCCTATGGTAGCCTTGATGCAAAGGAAACAAATGGAGAACGACCAATCACGCAACCTCTATATTATAAATGAGCCACAACCCTCCCCACCCCGCACCGAGGCCACCTCGAAATCCACCCGGACAGCAGCAACGATGGACCTCGATCTCCCGACCACCTACGGCGGCCTCGATGAGAAGGAAAAGGAAGGAAATAAAAAGAGGACGACCAACCACACAAATCCTATCATAGAAAGGCCACACAAACCTCCTCGCCCTGCACCGATGCCACCTAGGAGTCCACCCCGACAGCAGCAACAGTGGACCTCGATTGGATGATTGCCTGTGGTAGCCTCAACACAAAGGCAAGTGAAGGAAATCATACAAGACAAATCGAGACTGCAACTTCCCTTATAAATGCCCCCCAACCCACCCCTCCCCGCACAGGGGCCACCTAGGAGTCCACTCAGACAACAACAAACATGGATCTCGATCGCATGATTGCATGCGGTAGCCTCAATGCAGAGGAAATGAAAGGAAATAAAAACAATACCAACTAAGCCCACAACCTCTCTTAGAAATGCCCAACGACCCTCCACGCCATGCACTGAGGCCACCTAGAAGTCCACCTGGACAGCAAAAATGGTGGACCTCGATCACTTAACTGCCTGTGGCAAGCACGATGTGGAGGAAAAGGAAGGAAATAAATGCAAATCAAGAGGCTCGCTACACAATACAAGAACACATATCCAAATAGGAGGAGGGATCAGGCAGCTCCGCACCCCACGCACCCTACATACAGGCAACCTAGGAGATTTCCCACAACTTTACCGACTTGACGATGAATAATTTCCCCTACGGCCACCTCCACGCAAAGGAGGGAGGTCAAAGCATTGCACCTCGAAATCCTTCTTCCATATAGTCCCGAAAATCGATGTAGTAGCAAGCCTCTTCCCCGTTGGACCATGAGCACATACACAATTGAAACAACAAGTTCCCCCCATCCCTCCCCTCCCCTCCCCACAGAGAGGCCACCTAGGAGTCCACCCGGACAGCAGCAACGATGGACCTCGATCGCATTATCACCTGCGGTAGCCTCAATGCAAAGGAAACAGAAAGAAACAAAACATCAAGACCAACCGAGCCCACAACCTTTCTTAGAAATACCCCTCGACCCTCCATGCCACGCACCAAGGCCACTTAGGAGTCCACCCAGACAACAGCAACAATGGACCTCAATCACTTGACCGCCTTCGGTAACCACGATGCAAAGGCAAAGGAATGGAATAAATGCAAATCAAGAGTCTCGCTACACAATACAAGAACATATCCAAACAGGAGGGGGGATCGGGCAGCTCCGCACCCCACGCACCCTACGTACAGGCAACCTAGGAGATTTCACACAACTTTACCTACCGGATGATGAATAATTTTCCCCTATGGCCACCTCCATGCAAAGGAGGGAGGTCGAAGCATTCCACCTTGAAATCCTTCTTCCAGATAGCCCCCACCATCGATGTAGCAAGCCTCATCCCTGTTGGACCATGAGCGCATACACAATTGAAAGAACAAGTACCCTCAACGCTCCCCTCCCCTCCCCATAGAGAGGCCACCTAAGAGTCCACCTGGATAGCAGTAATGATGGACCTTGTTCACATGATTGCCTGCAGCAGCCTCAATGCAAAGGAAACGAAAGGAAACAAAACAACAAGACCAACCGAGCCCACAACCTCTCTTAGAAATGTGCCCCCCGACCCTCCACGCCATGCATTGAGGCCACCTAGGAGTCCACCCGGACAGCAGCAATGGTGGACCTTGATCACTTGACCACCTGCAGAAACAGTGATGTGAAGGCAAAGGAAGGAAATAAATGCAAATCAAGAGGCTTGCTACACAATACAAGAACATATCCAAACAGGAGGAGGGATTAAGCAGCTCCGCACCCCACGTACCCTATGTACAGGCAACCTAGGAGATTTCCCATAGCTTTACCGACTGGACGATGAATAATTTTCCCTTATGGCCACCTCCACGCAAAGGAGGGCGGTCAAAGCATTCCACCTTGAAATCCTTCTTCCAGATAGCCCCCACCATCGACATAGCAAGCCTCCTCCCCATTGGACTAGGAGTGCATGCACAATTGAAACAAAAAATGCCCATAAACGTTGTGACTTAACATTTCCAACCACAAAAGCCTGCCACGGACGCAAGATACAAGGGAAAATCCAACCCCTCAATCAAACATATGGGCCAACACATCTATCAAAAACCTCAAAGGCAACGCAACCACGAACGATGTGCACTTTGAGAGGAATGCCAACCCTTGAATTTACAATAAGGAGAACAGCACCTCACATCGCCCAATGGAAAAAGCAAGCAAGAGGGAGGGTAGGTGATTTACAACCCAAACCCTTCCATGTCCCTCTTAAATGTATGCATCTCAACCGACAATGCCAACATGGAAAGAGTACAAGCACAAGACACCGGCACCATAAACAACCAAACAATGAAGAGGCTAGCCATCATAAGGAGCGACACCACAATAACCCATACAACTCCCAAAACTTGGAGTAGAAGAGGAATTGTTCACATATTCCTCCCGGGACAAGCATGACCAACATTACCGCTCATGCGCTACCAAGTGGGTATGGAGAGAAGATGAAAATCAGCCACCCTACAAACGACCCAAGGCCATTCTTGAGGAAAACGTGAAAATCCAACTCAATTACCAACCCACCTTTCACACGAAAAGCAAAACCCTCTGCACCAAATAGGGAGGAGGTGATCAATATAATGGGGAGCCAATTTGACTGGAGCCACACATGGCTACCTAGCCCAATCAAAATTTTCTATTCACAAAAACCGAGGGGCATGATATCGACATAGGCATGATGTAGTTTTGGGGCTTCCATTTGGGACCACACCAATGAAGGCTCAAAGGAGCACCGAGCAAACCTTTAACATTCTTATCATTGGGATGGGAAAGAGGGATAGGGACGAGCATGGCCCACATTACCGCTCATGTGCTACCAAGTGGGGATGGAGAGAAGACGAAAATCAGTTGCCCTATGAATGACCAAAGGCCATCATTCGGGCAAACCCGACAAAGCAACTCAATGACCAACCCACCTTTCACACGGAAAGAAAACCTGTCACCGGTATCATCTAGAGGGGCACGAGGGGACCAGGACGAGCCAAGGAGCCACAACACAACAACGCATACAACGCCAAGAACTTAGAGAGCAGAAGGGGAATTGTTCACATATGCCTCCCGGGACAAGCATGGCCAAAATTACCGCTCATGCGCTACTGAGTGGGGATGGAGAGAAGATGAAAATCGGACACCCTACAAACGACCCAAGGCCATAATTCAGGCAAACTCGAAAACACAACTCAATTACCAACCCACCTTTCACACGAAAAGAAAACCTGTCGCTGGTATCATCTAGATGGGCACAAGGGGACCAAGATGAGCCAGGGATCCACACCAAAACAGCGCATACAGCTCCAAGGACTTGGAGAGGATAAGGGGAATTGTTCACATATGCCTCCGGGGATGAGCATGGCCAACATTACCGCTCATGCGCTACTAAGTGGGGATGGAGAGAAGATGAAAATCAGTTGCCCTACAAATCACCCAAGGCCATCGTTCAGGCAAACTGGAAAACACAACTCGATTACCAACCAACCTTTCACATGGAAAGAAAACCCATCGCTAGTGTCATCTGGAGCAGCACGAGGGGGACCAAGACGAGCCATGGAGCCACACCAGACCAAGACGAGCCAGGGATCCACACCACAATAGCCCATACAGCTCCAAGGACTTGGAGAGGAGAAGGTCAATTGTTCACATATGCCTCCCAGGATGAGCATGGCCAACATTACCGCCCATGTTCTACCGAGTGGGGATGGGGAGAAGATGAAAATTGGCCACCCTACAAATGACCCAAGGCCATCGTTCGGGAAAACGCGAAAATGCAACATGATTACCAACCCACCTTTCACATGAAAAGAAAACCCATCGCTGGTATCATCTAGAGGGGCACGAGGGGACCAAGAAGAGTCAGGGAGCCACACCACAACAACCCATACACAACTCCAAGGACTTAGAGAGCAGAAGGGGAATTATTCACATATGCCTCCCGGGATGAGCATGGCCAACATTACCGCTCACGCGCTATTGAGTGGGGATGGAGAGAAGATGAAAATCGGCCACATTACAAACGACCCAAGTCCATCGTTCGGAAAAATGCTAAAACACAACTCGATTACCAACCCACCTTTCACACGGAAAGAAAACCTGTCGCTAGTATCATCTGGAGGGGCATGAGGGGACCAAGACGATCCAGGGAGCCACACCACAACAACCCATGCACAACTCCAAGGTCTAAGAGAGCAGAAGGGAAATTATTCACATATGCCTCCTGGGATGAGCATGGCCAACATTACCGCTTATGCACTACCAAGTGGGGATGGAGAGAAGATGAAAATCGACCACCCTACAAATGATCCAAGGCCATCGTTCGGGAAAACATGAAAACACAACTCGAATACCAACCCACCTTAAACATGGAAAGAAAACCCATCACTGGTATCATCTGGAGGGGCACGAGGGGACCAAGATGAGCCAGGGAGCCACACCACAACAATCCATGCACAACTCCAAGGACTTAGAGAGCAGAAGAGGAATTGTTCACAAATGCCTCCCAGGATGAGCATGGCCAACATTACCGCTCATGCGCTACTGAGTGGGGATGGAGAGAAGATGAAAATCAGCCACCCTACAAATGATCCAAGGCCATCGTTTGAGAAAATTTGAAAACACAACTAAATTACCAACCCACCTTTTCACACGGAAAGAAAACCCGTCGCTGGTATCATCTGGAGGGGCACAAGGGGACGAAGACAAGCCAGGGAGCCACACCACAACAACCCATGCACAACTACAAGGACTTAGAGAGAAGAAGGGGAATTGTTCACATATGCCTCCCGAATGAGCATGGCCAACATTACTACTCATGCTCTACTGAGTGGGGATGGAGAGAAGATGAAAATCGGCCACCCTACAAACGACCCAAGGCCATCGTTCGGGAAAACATGAAAACACAACTCGATTACAAACCCACCTTTCACACGGAAAGAAAACCCATCGCTGGTATCATATGGAGGGGCACGAGGGGAGCAAGACAAGCTAGGGAGCCACACCACAACAACCCATGCACAACTCCAAGAACTTAGAGAGCAGAAGGGGAATTTTTCACATATGCCTCCCAAGATGAGCATGGCCAACATTACCGCTCATGTGCTACCGAGTGGGGATGGAGAGAGGATGAAAATCGGCCACCCTACAAATGACCCAAGGCCATCATTCAGGCAAACATGAAAACATGACTCAATTACAAACCCACCTTTCACACGGAAAGAAAACCCATCAGAGGTATCATCTGGAGGGGCACGAGGGGACCAAGACGAGCCAGGGAGCCACACCACAACAACCCATGCACAACTCCAAGAACATAGAGAGCAGAAGGGGAATTGTACACATATGCCTCTTGGGATGAGCATGGCCAACATTACGCTCATGTGCTACTGAGTGGGGATGGAGAGAAGATGAAAATCGGCCACACTACAAAGGACCCAAGGCCATCATTCAGGCAAACGCGAAAACACAACTCGATTACCAACCCACCTGTCACACGAAAAGAAAACCCGTCACTAGTATCATCTGGAGGGGCACGAGGGGACCAAGACACACCAGAGAGCCACACCACAACAACCCATGCACAACTCCAAGAACTTAGAGAGCAGAAGGGGAGTTGTTCACATATGCCTCCCGGGACGAGCATGGCCAACATTACTGCTCATACACTACCATGGGGGATGGAGAGAAGATGAAAATCAGCCACCCTACAAACGACCCAAGGCCATCGTTTGGGAAAACGTGAAACACAACTCGATTACCAATCCACCTTTCACACGGAAAGAAAACCCATCACTAGTATCATCTGGAGGGGCACGAGGGGACGAAGATGAGCTAGGGAGCCACACCACAACAACCCATCCACAACTCCAAGAACTTAGAAAGGAGAAGGGGAATTGTACACATATGCCTCCCGAGATGAGTATGGCCAACATTACCGCTTATGCGCTACCGAGTGGGGATGGAGAGAAGATCAAAATCGGCCACCCTACAAATGACCAAAGGCCATCGTTCAGGCAAACACGAAAACACAACTCGATTACCAACCCACCTTTCACACGGAAAGAAAACCCGTCGCTGGTATCATCTGGAGGGGCACGAGGGGACCAAGACGAGCCAAGGAGTCACACCACAACAACCCATGCACAACTCCAAGAACTTAGAGAACAGAAGGGGAATTGTTCACATATGCCTCCCCTGGACGAGCATGGACAACATTACCGCTCATGCAATACTGAGTGGGGATGGAGAGAAGATGAAAATCGGCCACCCTACAAATGACCCAAGGCCATCGTTCAAGAAAATGCGAAAACACAACTTGATTACCAACCCACCTTTCACACGGAAAGAAAACTCGTCACTGGTATCATCTGGAGGGGCACGAGGGGACCAAGATGAGCCAGGGAGCCACACCACAACAACTCATGCACAACTCCAAGAACTTAGAGAGCAGAAGGGGAATTGTAAACATATTCCTCTCGGGATGAGCATGGCCAACATTACCGCACATGTGCTACCGAGTGGGGATGGAGAGAAGATGAAAATCGGCCACCCTAGAAACGACCCAAGCCCATCATTCGAGAAAACACGAAAACACAACTCGATTACCAACCCACCTTTCACACGGAAAGAAAACCCATCGCTGGTATCATCTAGAGGGGCATGAGGGGACCAAGACGAGCCAAGGAGCCACACCACAACAACCCATGCACAACTCCAAGAACTTAGAGAGCAGAAGGGTTAGTGTACACATATGCCTCCCGGGATGAGAATGGCCAACATTACTGCTCATGCACTACCGAGTGGGGATGGAGAGAAGATGAAAATCAGCCACCCTACAAATGACCCAAGGCCATCATTTGGGAAAACGAAAAAACACAACTTGATTACCAACCCACCTTTCACACCGAATGAAAACCCATTGCTAGTATCATCTGGAGGGGCACGAGGGGACTAAGATGAGCCAGGGAGCCACACCACAACAACCCATACACAACTCCAAGAACTTAGAGAGCAGAAGGGGAATTGTTCACATGTGCCTCCCGGGATGAGCATGGCCAACATTACCACTCATGCGCTACTGAGTGGGGATGGAGAGAAGATGAAAATTGGCCACCCTACAAATGACCCAAGGCCATCGTTTGGGCAAATGTAAAAACACAACTCGATTACCAACCCACCTTTGACGTGAAACAAAAGGACAAGGGAGATCCGAGGAAACGATTTGCACGAATGTGCACAAAGACAACCTCAGGTCACAACTTACCATTTTTTATACAGGCTGCTTCATCCAGGCATGCCCTCACCCAAACAACCCACCCAAACGAACTGACACGGATGCCCTCAAATGACCCGCTAGAATGAACTTACATGGGTGCCCGTACGACGGAAACGAAGCGACAGGGGAGAGCCGGGAAAACGAGCTACAGGAGTGTGCACAAAGCCAACCTCGGGTCACAACTTAGCATTTTTTATACAGGCTCGTTCACCCAGGCATGCCCTCTCCCGAATGACCCATCCGAATGAGCCAACACGAACACCCTCAAACAACTCGCCCAAATGAATTTGCATGGGTGCCCGCACTACGAAATGAAGTGACAAGGGAGAGTTGGGCAAATGTGCTACACGAACATGCGCAATGCCAACCTCAGGTCACAACTTAGCATTTTTTATACAGGCTCATTCACCCAGGCGCACCCCTGCCTGAATGAACTAACACAGACTCCCTCAAACGACCCACCCGAATGAATTTACACGGGCACTCGCATGACCCAAATGAAGCAATAGGGGAGAGCTGGGAAAATGAGTTGCACAAACGTGCACAAAGCCAACCACTGGTCACATGTGCCCTCAGCCGAACTACCCACCCAAATGAGTTGACACGAACCCCCTCAATCGACCCTCCCGAATGGATTTATATGGGCGCCCGCATGACCAAAACGAAGTGACAAGGGAGAGCCGGGCAAACGAGCTACACGAACATGCACAAAGCCAATGTCAGGTCACAACTTAGCATTTTTGGTATGGGCTCATTCGCCCGGGTGTGCCCTCACCCAAATGAGCTGACACGGGCGCCCTCAAATGACCCTCCCGAATGAATTTACATGGGTGCCCGCACGACCAAAATGAAGCGACAAGGGAGAGCCGGGCAAACGAGCTACACGAACATGCACAAAGCCAACCTTGGGTCACAACTTAGCATTTTTGGTACAGGATGAAGCCACAAGGGAGAGCTAGGCAAACGAGCTGCATGAACGTGCACAAAGCCAACCTCGGGTCACAACTTAGCATTTTTTATACTGGCTCATTTACCCGGGTGCGCCCTCACTCAAACGACCCGCCCAAATGACTTGACACGGACGCCCTCAAACAACCCACTCGAATGAAGCGACAAGGGACAATCCAGCAAACGAGAAACACGAACGTGCACAAAGCCAACCTCGGGTCACAACTTAGGATTTTTGATACAGGCTCGTTCACCTGGGCGTGCCCTCGCCCAAATGACCCGCCTGAATGAGCTGACACGGACGCCCTCAATCGACCCACCCGAACGAATTTACATGGGCGCCCACACGACCCAAACGAAGCAACAAGGGAGAGCTAGGCAAACGAGCTACACGAACATGCACAAAGCCAACCTCAGGTCACAACTTAGCATTTTTTATACAGGCTCATTTGCCCAAGCGGGCCCTCGCTCGAACGACCCACCCAAACGAGCTGACACGAATGCCCTCAAACGACCTGCCTGAACGAAGCGACAAGGTGGAGCCAGGTAAACGAGCTGCACGAACATGCACAAAGCCATCCATAGGTCACAACTTAGCATTTTTGATACGAGATCATTTACCCAGGTGTGACCTCACCCGAACGAGCTGACACAGATGCCCTCAAACTACCTGCCCGAACGATTTTACATGGGCACCCGCACTACCGAAATGAAGCCACAAGGGAAAGCCAGACAGACGAGCTACATGAATGTGCACAAAGGTAGCCTCAGGTCACAAATTAGCACTTTTTATACGGGCTCGTTTGCCTGGGTAGGCCCTCGCCTGAACGACCCACCCGAATGAGTTGACACGGACACCCTCAAACGACCTGCCCGAATGACTTTACATGGGCACCCGCACGACCGAAACAAAGCCACAAGGGAGAATCAAGCAAACGAGCTACACAAACATGCACAAAGCCAACCTCGGGTCGCAACTTAGCATTTTTGATATGGGCTCATTCACCTGGGCACACCCTTGCACAAATGACTCACCCGAATGAGTTGACATGGACGCCCTGAAATGACTCGCCTGAATGATTTTACATGGGCACCCTGACGACCGAAACGAAGCCACAAGGGAGAGTCATGCAAACGAGCTGCACGAACGTGCACAAAGCTAACCTCGGGTCACAACTTAGCATTTTTTATATAGGCTCGTTCGCCCGGGCATGCCCTTGCCTGAACGACCTGCCCGAACGGGCTGACACGGATGCCCTCAAATGACCCGGCCGAACAAATTTACATGGGTGACAACACGACCCAAACAAAGCGACAAGGGAGATCCGGGCAAAGGAGCTGTAGGAACGTGCACAAAGCCAGCCTCGGGTCACAACTTAGCATTTTTGATACAAGATCGTTTGCCCGGGCGCGCCCTCACTGGAATGACCCGCCCAAATGAGTTGACATGGACGCCCTCAAATGACCTGCCTTAACGATTTTACATGGGTGCCTGCATGACCAAAATGAAGCCACAAGGGAGAGCCATGCAAACGAGCTGCACGAACGTGCACAAAGCCAACCTTGGGTCACAACTTAGCATTTTTTATACGGGCTCGTTCACCCGGGTGCACCCTCGCTCGAATGACCCACCCAAATGAGTTGACACGGATGCTCTCAAACGACCCGCCCAAATGATTTTACATGGGCCCTCGCACGACTGAAACGAAGGAAGAAGGGAGAACCAGGCAAACGAGTTGCACGAGCGTGCACAAAGCCAACCTCGTGTCACAACTTAGCATTTTTTATACGGGTTTGTTCGCCCGGGTGCACCCTCGCCCGAACGACCCGCCTGAACTAGTTGACATGGATGCCCTCAAATGACCCGCTTGAACGAGTTGACACGAATGCCCTCAAACAGCCCACCCGAATGAATTTACATAGGCACCCACATGACTGAAATGAAGCCACAAGGGAGAGCTGGGCAAACGAGCTGCATGAACATCCACAAAGCCAACCTCGAGTCACAACTTAACATTTTTAGTATGGGCTCGTTCACCCAGGCTCGCCCTCACCCGAATGACCCGCCCGAATGAGTTGACATGGATGCCTTGAAACGACCCGACCAAACGATTTTACATGGGCGCCTGCACGACCGAAATGAAGCCACAAGGGGGAGTCAGGCAAATGAGCTGCACGAACGTGCACAAAGCCAACCTCGGGTCACAACTTAGCATTTTTTATATGGGCTCATTCGCCTAGCCGTGCCCTCGCTTGAACGACCCGCCTAAACGAGCTGACATGGACACCCTCAAATGACCCACCCGAACGAATTTACATGGGTGATCGCACGACCCAAACGAAGCGACAAGGGAGGGCTGGGTAAAAGAGTTGCACGACCGTGCATAAAGCCAACCTTGGGTCACAACTTAGCATTTTTGATACAGGCTCGTTTGCCCGGGTGTGCCCTCTCCCGAATGACCCGCCTGAACAAGTTGACACGGACGCCCTCAAATGACCCGCCTGAATGATTTTACATGGGCGCCCGCACGACCGAAAGGAAGCCACAAGGGAGAACCAGGTAAATAAGCTGCACGAACGTGCACAAAGCCAACCTTGGGTCACAACTTAGCATTTTTGATACGGGCTCATTCGCCCGGGCGCACCCTCGCTCGAATGACCCGCCCGAACGAGTTGACACGGATGCCCTCAAATGACCCACCCAAACGAAGCGACAAGGGACAGTTGGGCAAACGAGCAACACGAATGTGCACAAAGCCAACCTTGAGTCACAACTTAGCATTTTTGATACAGGCTCGTTCACCCAGGCATGCCCTCACCTGAATGACCCGCCTGAACGAGCTGACATGGATGCCCTCAATCAACCCACCCGAACAAATTTACATGGGCACCCACACGACCCAAACGAAGCGACAAGGGAAAGCTAGGAAAAAAAGCTGCATGAACGTTCACAAAACCAACCTCGGGTCACAACTTAGCATTTTTGATATGGGCCCATTTTCCCGGGCGTGCCCTCGCCCTAACGACCCGCCCGAACGAGCTGACACGGATGCACTCAAATGACCTGCCCAAAAGAAGTGACAAGGGGGAGCCAGGAAAACGAGCTGCATGAATGTGCAAAAAGCCATCCTCGGGTCACAACTTAGCATTTTTGATACGGGACCGTTCGCTCGGGCGTGCCCTCGCCTGAATGACCCGGCTGAACAAGCTAACATGGACACCCTCAAACGACCCGCCCGAATGATTTTACATAGGCGCTTGCACGACCGAAATGGAGCCACAAGGGAAAGCCGGATAGATGAGCTACATGAATGTGCACAAAGGCAGCCTCGGGTCACAACTTAGCATTTTTTATACAGGCTCGTTCACTTGGGTGGACTCTCGCTTGAATGACCCACCCGAATGAGTTGACATGGACGCCCTCAAATGACTTGCCTGAATGATTTCACATGGGCACCTGCACGACCGAAACAAATCCACAAGGGAGAATCGGGCAAACGAGCTGCATGAATGTGCACAAAGCCAACCTTGGGTTGCAACTTAGCATTTTTTATACAAGCTCATTTGCCTGAGCGCGCCCTCGCTTGAACGACCCGCCTGAACGAGTTGACATAGATGCCCTCAAACAACTCTCCCGAACGATTTTACATGGGCACCCACACGATCAAAATGAAGCCACAAGGGAGAGCTGGGAAAACAAGCTGCATGAATGTGCACAAAGCCAACCTCAGGTCACAACTTAGCATTTTTGATAGGGGCTTGTTTTCCTGGGTGCGTCCTAACCTAAATGACCCACCGAACGAGTTAACATGAACGCCCTCAAACAACCCGCCCGAACGATTTTACATGGGCGCCCGTACGACCGAAACGAAGCCACAAGGGAAAGCCGAGAAAACGAGTTGCACGAATGTGCACAAAGCCAACCTGGGGTCAGAACTTAGCATTTTTTATACAGGCTCGTTCGCTTGGGCGCGCCCTCGCCCGAACGAGTTGACACGGACGCCCTCAAATGATCCACCTGAACAATTTTACATGGGCGCCTGCACGACCGAAACGAAGCCACAAGGGAGAACATGGCAAACGAGCTGCACGAATGTGCACAAAGCCAACCTCAGATCATAACTTAGCATTTTTCATATGGGCTCGTTTGCCCGGACGCACCATCTCCTGAACGACCTGCCCGAATGAGTTGACATGGATGCCCTCAAATGAGCCGCCCAAACAATTTTACATGGGCGTCCGCATGACTGAAACGAAGTTGCAAGGGAGAGCCAGACAAACAAGCTGCACAAATGTGCACAAAGGCAACCTCGGGTCATAACTTAGCATTTTTGATATGCGGTCGTTTGCCCGGGTGCACCCTCGCCCCAACAACTTGCCTGAACAAGTTGACATGGACACCCTCAAATGACCCGCCCGAACGATTTTACATGGGTGCCTGCACGATTGAAATGAAGCAACAAGGGAGAGCTAGGCAAATGAGCTGCACGAACATGCACAAAGCCAAACTCAGGTCACAAATTAGCATTTTTGATACAGGCTCATTCACCTGGGCACGCCCTCTTCCGAACGACTCGCCCTATAAGGTCCTCGGTTGTGCCGGGCACGGTTGTACGATGGGGGAGCAGGGCGTGGTTGTGTGACAGGCGAGCAGGTGTAGTTGTGCGACGGGCGCGCAGGCGAGCTGGAGTGCACAACGAGTGCGCGGGCGAGTTGGGCCACACGGCAGGCGCGCAGGCAAGTTGGGCTACAGGACGGGCATGGGCATGGGCGAACCAACGAGCTGGAGAACACGCAGGTGCGACAATTTGTGACGATACATGCGACAAACAAAATGAAGTGTGATGGAGGTTTATACTATTCTTAGAGCATTTGGCAATGTGGTTAAGGGCCGACTCACATGGAGGGCGAGCCGACACAAGTTACAAGCTTTAAAGGGTATGTAAACAAGAGGTTGGGCAGTCGGCTGGGCAGCCCACCCACACATTACGATGGATATATAAAGAGGCATTTGGAGAGCATTTAGAATTCATTCAACACACACATCTTTGCATAAGAAGAAGGGCACAGGTCTAAGTGCGCAGAAGACAAGGAAGGAAGGCACACGAGCTGCACGAACATGCACAATGCCAATCTCGGGTCACAACTTAGCATTTTTTATACAGGCTCGTTCACTCGGGCGCACCCTCGCCTGAATGACCCGCCCGAATGAGTTGACACGGACGCCTTAAAATGACCCGCCCGAACGATTTTACATGGGTGCCTGCACGACCGAAACGAAGCCACAAGGGAGAGCTGGGCAAATGAGCTACACGAACATGCACAAAGCCAACCTCGGGTCACAACTTAGCATTTTTTATATGGGCTCGTTCGCCCGGGCGCACCCTCGCCCGAATGACCCCCCCGAACAAGTTGACACAGATGCCCTCGAATGACCCACCCGAATGATTTTACATGGGCGCTCACACGACCGAAATGAAGCCACAAAGGAAAGCCAGGCAAATGAGTTGCACGAACATGCACAAAGCCAACCTCAGGTCACAATTTAACATTTTTAATACGGGCTTGTTCGCCTGGGAGCACCCTCGCCTGAACGAGTTGACATGGATGCCCTCAAACGACCCGCTCAAACGATTTTACATGGGCACCCGCACGACCAAAATGAAGCCACAAGGGAGAACCGGGCAAACGAGCTGCACGAACGTGTACAAAGCCAACCTCGGGTAACAACTTAGCATTTTTGATACAGGCTCGTTCGGCCGGGTGTGCCCTCGCCCGAACGAGTTGACACAGATGCCCTCAAACGATCTCCTCGAACAACCCACCTGAACGAGTTGACACGGATGCCCTCAAACGACCCGCCCGAACGAGTTGACAAGGATGCCCTCAAACGACCTACCCAAATGAGTTGACATGGACGCCCTCAAATGACCCGCCCGAACGAGTTTACACGGATGCCCTCAAACAACCTGCCCGAACGAGTTGACATGGATGCCCTCAAACGACCCGCCCAAAGAATTTTACATGGGTACCTGCACGACCGAAACGAAGCCACAAGGGAGAGCCAGGCAAATGAGCTGCAAAAATGTGCACAAAGCCAACCTCGGGTCACACCTTAGCATTTTTTATATGGGCTGGTTCACCCAGGCACACCCTCGCCTGAACGACCCGCCCGAATGAGTTGACACGGATGCCCTCAAACGACCCACCTGAACGATTTTACATGGGCGCTTGCATGACCGAAACGAAGCCATAAGGGAAAGTCGAACAAACAAGCTACACGATTGTGAACAAAGCCAACCTCGGGTCACAACTTAGCATTTTTTATATGAGCTCGTTTGCCTGGGCGTGCCCTCGCTCGAATGACCCGCCTGAATGAGTTGACACAGACACCCTCAAACGACCTGCCCGAATAATTTTACATGGGCACCCACACGACTGAAACGAAGCCACAAGGGAGAACTGGGAAAATGAGCTACACAAACGTGCATAAAGCCAACCTTGGATCACATCTTAGCATTTTTTATACAGGCTCGTTGACCCGGGCATGCCCTCGCCTGAACGACCCGCTCGAATGAGTTGACACGGATGCACTCAAACGACCCACCTAAATGATTTTACATGGGCCCCTGCACGACCGAAACGAAGCCACAAGGGAGAGCCAGCCAAATGAGCTACACGAACGTGCACAAAGCCAACCTCTGGTCACAACTTAGCAATTTTGATACGGGCTCTTTCGCCCGGGTGCACCCTCAGATGAACGAGTTGACATAGATGCCCTCAAACGACCTGCCTGAACGAGTTGACACGGACGCCCTCAAACCACCTGCTCGAATGAGTTGACACAGACGCCATCGAATGACCCGCCCGAATGATTTTACATGGGCGCCCGCACGACTGAAATGAAGCCACAAGGGAGAGTCGGGCAAACGATTTGCACGAACGTACACAAAGCCAACCTCGGGTCACAACTTAGCATTTTTTATACGGGCTTGTTCGACCATGCCCGAATGAGTTGACATAGACGCCCTCAAATGGCTCGCCCGAATGAATTTACGTGAGCGCCCGCATGATCGAAACGAAGCGAGAAGGGAGAGCTGGGAAAACGAGCTGCATGAACATGCACAAAGCCAACCGCAGGTCACAACTTAGCATTTTTTATAGGGGCTCATTCACCTGGGTGCACCCTCGCCTGATCGACCCGCCCGAATGAGTTGACATGGACGCCCTCAAACGACCTGCCCAAATGATTTTACATGGGCACCTGCACGACAAAAACGAAGGCACAAGGGAGAGTCGGGCAAACGAGCTGCACGAACGTGCACAAAGCCAACCTCAGGTCACAACTTAGCATTTTTGATACGGGCTCGTTCCCCTGGGCATGTCCTCGCCCAAACAACTCACCCAAACAAGTTGACATGGACACCCTTAAACGACCCGCCTGAACGATATTACATGGGTGCCTGCACAACCAAAACGAATCCACAAGGGAAAGTTGGGCAAACGAGCTGCACGAACATGCACAAAGCCAACCTCAGGTCACAACTTAGCATTTTTGATACGGGCTCATTCGTCCAAGTGCGCCCTCGCCCGAACGACCCATCCGAATGAGTTAACATGGATGCCCTCAATCAATCTGCCCAAACGATTTTACATGGGCGCCTGCATGACCGAAACGAAGCCATAAGGGAGAACCGGGCAAACGAGCTGCACGAACATGCACAAAGCCAACCTCAGATCGCAACTTAGCATTTTTGATATGGGCTCGTTCACCTGGGCGCACCCTCACCTGAACGACCCACCTGAACAAGTTGACACGGATGCCGTCAAATGACCTGCCCGAACAATTTTACATGGGTGCCCGCACGACCAAAATGAAGCCATAAGGGAGAGTCGGGCAAACGAACTACACGAACGTAAACAAATCCAACCTCAGGTCACAACTTAGCATTTTTTATACGGGCACGTTTGCCCGGGAGTGCCCTCTACCGAACGACCCGTCCGAACGAGTTAACACGGATGCCCTCAAATGACCCACCCAAACAATTTTACATGGGCGCCTGCACGACCGAAACGAAGCCACAAGGGAGAGCCAGGCAAACAAGCTACATGAACATGCACAAAGCCAACCTTGGGTCACAACATAGCATTTTTGATATGGGCCCGTTCACCCAGGCATGCCCTCGCCCGAACAACCCACCCGAACTAGTTGACACGGACGCCCTCAAACGGCCCGCCCGAACGATTTTACATGGGCGCTCGCACGACCGAAACAAAGACACAAGGGAAAGCTAGGAAAACGAGCTACATGAACATGCACAAAGCCAACCTTGGGTCACAACTTAGCATTTTTGATATGGGCTCGTTTGCCCAGGTGCGCCCTCCCCCGAATGACCCACTCAAACGAGTTGACACGGACGCCCTCAAATGACTCGCCTGAACGATTTTACATGGGCACTTCCATGACCGAAACGAAGCCACAAGGGAGAACCAAGCAAACGAACTGCACAAATGTGCACAAAGCCAACCTCAGGTCACAACTTAGCATTTTTGATACGAGCTCGTTCTCCGGGGCATGCCCTCGCCCGAACGACCCTCCCGAATGAGTTGACATGGATGCCCTCAAATGACCCACCTGAACAAGTTTACATGGATGCCCTCAAACAACCTGCTTGAACGAGTTGACACAGATGCCCTCAAATGACCCACCTGAACGAGTTGACACGGAAGCCCTCAAACGACCCGCCTAAACGATTTTACATGGGCGCCTACTGACCAAAACGAAGCCACAAGGGAGAGCTGGGCAAATGAGCTACACGAACATGCACAAAGCCAACCTCGGGTCACAACTTAGCATTTTTTATACAGGC